>JAEEGG010000521.1_pt1 | contig 122229 bp, 83 predicted proteins | sample 9134161 | NCBI WGS metagenome assembly JAEEGG01 (sample SAMN16246543, study PRJNA631951) | gut metagenome | biome: gut microbiome; feature: rumen; material: CR-attached | host: Bos | place: Iran: Karaj | collected 2018-10
ACTAACCAAATATGCAATGAAACTCGCAAAACCCGTACCAAAGAATAATATTGTAATAAGGTAAATTCCAATTTAGCAAACAACAAACAACTACCAATATGAAAAAAGTTATCATAATTTCAACCAGTCTCCGCCCCGGCTCGAACAGCCACGCTTTAGCGGAGCAATTTGCCAAGGGCGCGGAAGCCGCCGGGCATCAAGTGGAACTCATCTCGCTCAGAGGCAAGGGAATCAAGTTCTGCGTCGGCTGCCTGTCGTGCCAGAAGACGGGCGCGTGCGTCATCAAGGACGATGTGACGGCCATCATGGAGAGCGTGCTCAACGCCGATGTGGTCTGCTGGGCCACGCCCATCTACTACTACGAGATGAGCGGACAGATGAAGACCCTCATCGACCGCATGAACGCGATGTACCCAAAGGATTACCGCTTCCGCGACGTCTATCTGCTGACCACCGCGGCCGAAGACGGTGATTTTGTTTACAGGCGCGCCGAGGGTGGCCTCACCGGCTGGATCGACTGCTACGAGAAGTCCGCGCTCAAAGGCCACATCTTCTGCGGCGGCGTGGGCGGTCCCAACGAGATTGCCGGCAACGCCAAATTGCAGGAGGCGTTTGAGATGGGGAAATCCATCGTGTAATCAAATCCAATAAAGCATAATGAAACTGAAGAAACGTAAAATCAAGTACGCAGCCATCTTTTTCCTCTGCTGGTTGGTTTTTTGGGTCTTTCTGGTTGACGGCATCCTGAAATTCCAGACGCTGGTGGACTATTTCGGGTCATACGCATTGGTAGAGGTTATGTTATGGCTGTTGGTCATTCTGCCGACCGTGGCGGTTTACCTGTTCACAAAAGAATGACAGCTGCTGCCTGCCCGCTGGCGGGGCCATATCATGCGGATGATAGGGATAAGAAGTGATGTGTGCAGTCCTTGACACCGCAAAAACATGTTTGCTTTCACGAAATCACATCCTGTAATCCGAGGGAATATATTGTTTGTGACGCTTTTGTGAAATATGATAGTGTTTCCCAAAGCAACAGTTAACATTATATTATTCTTTTTTTACGGGTTACGGATATACTATTGGCAAAAAACACTACTTTTGCGGGTGGAAAAGTAGCTGCGTTAATTTTGAATAATAAAAACAACTATAGATGAAAAAAATCCTCACTTTCGCCCTGCTCTGCCTGCTCACGATGTTTCAGGCACAGGCTGTGTTAAAAGAGAAAGATCTGCCCCAAACGTTAGGGGTGTTGCGTGCCGAGTTGGAACGTTCATACAATGAACAGAAAGCCCTGATGGCCCGCTTTGAGAAGCGTAACGGGGAACAGCATGCTGCTCTCATCCGTATGATGCAGAACAGTAATCAGATAGCGCTGATGCTCTACTCGCAGAATTCCGATTTCACATTTGATATGGCATACGCGTGTCAGGCAGCCACGGAACAATACCGTAGCATGAAAACACGCCACATGCCGTACAACAAGATGAAAGAGCGTATCAAATCCGAGATTGAACGGTATGATGCACTTATCAAGGCCCTGCAAGCCCTGCCGCCCAGAATGCTGCCGAACGGCGAATTGTCGCGGATGCCCGATTCCATCCGGCAGATGCTGCCCAAGACCGTGCTCGACACGGTGGCCAAGAACCTCTTCATCCTGGACAAGCAGGGACTTGACGACCGCGAGGCGTGCGTGGAGTATGCCACAGCCCTGCGTGACAACTACGTCACCATGCTGGAGAACGTGGAGCGCGACCAGGAACATTACGAACGTGTGACCAAGCGTGTGGAGAAACTCAACGCTTACGCCATGTCGCGGTACGAGAAAATCCAGAAAAGCATTTTCGTGAACGGCAGTGGCAACTACTTCCAGACCCTCAAACGCTTTCGGATGTACTATATTCTGGCCAAGAAGGATGTGGACGACAAATACAAGCCTTTCAGCCGGAAGTCCGAATGGCGTGGTCCTGTCATCTATTCCATTACCATCTTCATGCTCTTTTACATCCTGTTTGCCAGCCTGTTAAGTTACGTCATCATGCGCTGGGTGCTGCCGAAGAAGTGGCGCCGCTATTTCAAGGAAAACAACAAACGCCCATTTGTCATGCTCGCATGCGGCGTGGCCATCTTCGCCATCTCCATCTCCATCGCGAAATTCTTCGTGCATCAGAATTTTGTGCTGATGGCCATCAGCCTGATGATTTTCTTCTCCTGGTTGGTGGAGGTTATCCTGGTATCGCTTCTTATCCGACTGAGTGACCGTCAGATACGGGCAGGTGTTCGTTCCTATACGCCGTTCATCCTCATGGCCTTTATCGTGGTGGTCTTCCGCATTATTTTGATTCCCAACAATGTGGTGAACCTCATTTATCCGCCTATCCTGCTGGTTTTCACCATCTGGCAGTTCCTCGTGATGAAGCGCAAAATCGAGAAATTGCCCGACAGCGACATGATTTACACATTGGTGTCGTTTGTGGCGATGGTGGTGGCTTGTGTGGCCTCCTGGTTCGGCTTTGTGCTGCTGGCGGTGCAGATCATGCTTTGGTGGGCCATCCAACTGGCTGCCATCCAGAGCATCACCTGCTTCTATGACTTGGCCAAGCTGTATGAGTCGCGTCGTTTGACACGTAAGATTGCCCGGGAGAAAGGTGTGGAATTGCAAAATGATACAGAGATAGATAAGTATTTCAAGAAAATCCGGCCTCAGATGGTCAAGGGCGAATATATTGCCCAGACCTGGTTCTACGATTTCCTATTCAAGGCCCTTCTGCCGATATTGGCCGTGCTGTCTGTGCCGGCCAGCGTCTATTGGGCTACCGGCATCTTCGAGATGTCTGCCGTGTGCCGAAAGATATTCACGTTCGTTTTCTTGAACAAGCCCGGTGTCATTGAAGTATCCCTATACAAGCTCTGTTTGATTCTGGAACTGTATTTCCTGTTCCGTTATTTGAACTATGCTATCAAGGCTTTCTATCAGATGCTCCGCAAGCGTCGCAAATCCGACATTCACGGGCCGGGCAATGCCACGCTGGTCAACAACGTCATCAGCATTCTGGTGTGGGGCAGCTACGTCATTGCCGCGCTGATGATCCTGAATGTTTCCAGCAGCGGTATCTCCATTGTGATGGCAGGCTTGGCCACCGGTCTTGGTTTTGCCATGAAGGACCTGTTGGAGAATTTCGTCTATGGTGTCTCGCTGATGGCCGGACGTCTGCGGGTGGGCGACTACATCGAGTGCGACGGCGTGCAGGGCAAGGTTGAAAGCATCAACTACCAGAGTACGCAGGTGGTGACGCTTGACGGCAGCGTGATTGCCTTCCAGAACGCGATGCTTTTCAGCAAGAACTTCAAAAACCTGACCCGTAACCACGGATACGTGCTCGTGAAGGTGCCTGTGGGCGTGGCATACGGCGTCAATGTAGAGCGGGTGCGCAAGATGTTGGTGGACAGCCTGCAATCGCTCGTCGTCAAAAACAAGGCCGGCAAGTATGTGGTGGATACCAAGCAGGGATTCTCGGTGGTGTTCAACGACTTCGGCGACAGCAGCGTTGACCTGTTTGTCGTTTTCTGGGTTTTGGTGGAAGAGAAAGCCGCGGTGATTGCCAAAGTCAAGGAGGTTGTTTATAATACATTGAATAAAAACCATATCGAAATCCCGTTCCCGCAACGTGACGTGTATGTGCGCCATGTGGAGATGCCTAAGGAGAGTAAGAAATCCCGTGAAGAGAAGTCCAAAGTCAAGGAGGTTGAGGCGATGGATAGCCTCGAGAGTGTCGAGGTGGCGGAGCCGGCTTCTGCAACGGAACAACCCGCCAAGCGGAAGCGTAAGAAACCGTCACGGAAACCGGAGACGAAAGCGGGAACGGCGGAATAATGCGTTTTTGGGAAGGATTGTCGAAAACATCAGCAGGTTTGGATATGAAAAGATTCAGCTTTGCAATGTTGTTGCTTGTGGCTATGGCCCGCTGCTTTGCCATTGACGGTATTCTTGTTCAAACTATTGATTATTCCATAAGGGAAAAATGGGCTTGCACTCCTGCTGCTTCTATGCCTATGATTCCCAATAGTGACACGGTTTTCAGAGGTCAAACAATCTATCTATCCGCCATAGTTGGCGATTATAGGCTTGACACGAAAGGTTGTGCTGATGTGGTCCTGTCCGTGGAAGTGTTCCGGCCAGACGGGAGCGAATACTATTCTGTGAAAGAGCAACCCTTTATGGATGGCTATGCCGGCTACATGGATGGCCGTTTCCAGATGAGCAGCACTTTCTTAAGTGTAACATTCGAGAATAAAGACCCCCTGGGATCCTATGGTATCAAGATGCTCATTACGGACAGGGTGTCCCATACATCCAAGATGTTGGAATCGAATGTGGAACTCGTGGAATTGCCTGCATACGACCATTTCACGTTCACGGATGAAGAACGGCTTATGGATTGGGTAAACAATTATCATCGGTGTCCCCAACCAGAAAAGGCATTGGCCGCCTACCTATATGTTTGTCCAAAGTATGGTGATGACGAAACAGCGCTCATACCACTGTTAGGGCTGATGCTTGAGATATTCCAGCATAATCAATTCCTATATCCGCAACTTTCGGAATGTTACGATAAGCAAAGCGAAGATATTCAGAACTATTTGGACTTACTCATGTATTATCTTGGCATCGGACGCGAGGATTTCACCCAATCGGTAGGGGAAGAGGTACAATTGATATTAGATCTGCTTCAAGAGACTCTTTATCCGGAGAAGTCTGGAGTTATTGTTACCCCCATACAATTGGACGTGTTATGGGGAAAATTCCTGGCATCGGGAAGTTACGAACCCGTGTTGAAGCTGATTAAGACATTGGACTATGTGAAATATCGCGGAAGCATGAAAAAAGTCAATTGGAAGAATTGGGACCATGTTTCCGACCAGAAAAAGCAAGAAGCCCTCAACGAAATGATTTACGAAGCGTTGAGATGGTCGTTGCACAGCAATTGTAAGCAGTTTCCGTTGGTGCGGCAATATTGTGAATGGGCGTTGTCTGATGGCAATCTGACGGGTACACAACGCAGGGAACTCCAGAAGGTATTATCCGCGAAAAATATTGCGAAACCTTCGGTGTTCTAATATGTTACATATGATGCTAATCCAGACCGCGTCACGGCATTTATCCCTTGTAGAGACGCGATTCATCGTGTCTCTACTGTTTGTATGCTATAAAAAAAGACGAAGCGTTTTTGCTTCGTCTTTTTCATTATGGGAAATGATAGGATTATTCGAAGGAAAGGATTGCTTCCGTGATTTTGGCGATGGCGTCGCGGAGTTCCTCTTCGCTGATAACCAATGGGGGAGCGAAGCGGATGATGTGCTGGTGGGTCGGTTTGGCGAGCACGCCCAGCTCTTTCATCTTCACGCACACGTCCCAAGCCTCTTTGCCGTTGGTGGGTTGGATGATGATGGCGTTGAGGAGGCCCTTACCGCGGATCTGTTTGATCATCGGGCTGTTCACCTTGTTCATCTCATCGCGGAAGATCTTGCCGAGGTATTCGGCACGTTCGGCGAGTTTTTCCTCTTTCACCACTTCGAGGGCGGCGATGCCCACGCGGCAGGCGATGGGGTTGCCACCGAAGGTGGAACCGTGTTCACCCGGCTTGATGTTGAGCATGATGTCGTCGTCGGCCAGCACGGCTGACACCGGCATGGTACCACCGGAGAGGGCCTTGCCCAGAATCAGGATGTCGGGACGCACGCCTTCGTGGTCGCAGGCCAGCATCTTGCCCGTACGGGCGATACCGGTTTGCACTTCGTCGGCCATGAACAGCACGTTGTGGGCCTTGCAGAGGTCGTAGCATTTCTTCAGGTATCCGTCATCGGGAACATAGACACCGGCTTCACCTTGGATGGGTTCCACGAGGAAACCGCACACCATGGGATCTTCGAGGGCTTTGGCCAGTGCGTCCACGTCGTTGTATGGGATCTTGATGAAGCCCGGGGTGAAGGGACCGAAGCCTGCGTATGCGTCGGGATCGATGGAGAGGGAAATGATGGTGATGGTACGTCCGTGGAAGTTGCCTTCGCAGACGATGATCTTGGCCTGGTTCTCGGGGATGCCTTTCTTGTCGTAACCCCAGCGACGGGCGAGCTTCAATGCGGTCTCGTCAGCCTCGGCACCGGAGTTCATGGGCAGCACCTTGTCATAGCCGAACGTCTCCGTGACGTATTTCTCGTAAGGTCCCAGACAGTCGTTGTAGAATGCACGGGAGGTCAGGCAAACCTTCTGGCACTGGTCCATCATGGCGGCGATGATCTTGGGGTGGCAGTGACCCTGGTTGACGGCGGAATAGGCGGAGAGGAAATCGTAGTATTTCTTGCCTTCCACGTCCCATACGAACGGACCTTGGCCGCGCGATATGACAACATCCAGCGGATGATAGTTGTGGGCGCCATATCTGGCTTCCATGTCAATAGCTTGCTGACTTGTAGTAATTTTTTCTACCATAGTGATTTGTATTAAAATATTAATTGTGTGAATTTCACAAAGAAACGGCTGCAAATATAGAATTTTTTTTTGTATTTTTGCCACCGATTATTAAAAAGTGAATACTATGAAGAGATGTTTCTTTCTCCTTGTATGTGCTGCTGCACTGCTGGCAACCCTCTCATCCTGCCAACCCAATGTGGAAGTCTATAACCCAAAATGCAAAATCAGCAAGATTTGGTATCGCAGCGAAGTGGGCGATCCGGCTGAAGTTTACCAGTATGACAAGAAGGGCATGCTGACGAACATCACCATTGATTCGTTGGAGACGTACGACTTTACCTATAACAAGGATAAAACGGTGGCCAAAGTGGTCCATGTGGGCAAAAAGTACACCGAAACCATCGATATGACCTACGATGATGACGGTCTTATCAAGACGATGACCTATTCCATGGATGACACGGTACGCCAGGAGGCGGAGTTCACCCGTGATGAGGAGACCGCCCGCATCAAGCATGTGGAGGAGACTTACGACAAGTCCTTCTTCGACCGTTATTATATAATGTATAAGAGCAAACTCTACAATTCCTATATGGGCAATGCCGAGCGTATCTGCAAGATGGTCGAGGAGAGCGGCGCGAAGGGCCTTACCCTCCACTGCAGCATGGATATCAAGTATTATCCCGGGAAAAAGGAGAAGGAATACAAGAATATCGCATCCATCGTGCAACGATTCCCGGATCTCCGTCAGGAGGTGACGCGCACGTTCACCTACGACACCACGACGTTCAACCCCTTCTACGGCCTGACATACGCCTACGCGGGATTCGCCGGATATTACGTCAATAACAAAGCCACGGAGGAGGAGATTGTGCGCACCGACGGCATCGTTACCCGACAGGTGTCCTATACATACAAATATGAAGGGGAGCATTTCCTCAACGACAAGCGATATCCGCGGCAGTTTATCACCATATCTTCTGAAAATTATATTCCTATCAGAACGTATATTTTGTACGCCAAGTAGCCAGTCCTCATGAAACTGCATCAGGCCGGAAGAATAATCATTATTGTCAGTTTGCTGGCGATTTTTTTAGCAACCATCTGTTATGTGCTGTTCCTCGCTAACCTATGGTGGGTGAATGTGGTTTTCTATGCCATAATGATTGTGCTGGGCGCGTTGATTGTACGATTCTTCCGAGTCCCGTATCGTATTGTGAATGTGGTGGATAACGGAGTTCTTGCTCCGGCGGACGGCACCATCCTCTCGGTAGGGCCCGCTTTCGAGTATGAGTATTTCAAGGATGAGCGCATCAAGATTTCCATCTTCATGTCTATCCATAATGTGCATGTGAACAGCTACCCGATGAGCGGCACCATCGAATACACCGCCTACCATCCTGGAAAATATGTGCTGGCCAAGCTGCCGAAGTCGTCGGTGGACAACGAACACAATACTATTGTGGTGGCCCGCAATGAGCAGGAAAAGGTCCTTTTCCGGCAGATTGCCGGTTTCATTGCCCGCCGCATCATCAGCTACCCTGAAGTGGGCGATGTCGTCAAGCAGGGTGATGAGGTCGGGATGATCAAATTCGGCTCCCGCGTGGATGTCTTCCTCCCGCTTGATGCGCAAGTGGCCGTCGCCAAGGGCGACAAGGTGGTGTCGAAGAAGACTGTGCTGGCCTATTTCTAACCGTAGCGTATGAAACTCAGCATCGTCATTGTCAATTACAACGTCTCATGTTTCCTGGAACAGGCTTTGAACTCGGTGTTCAAGGCCCTGAAGGATGTGGACGGCGAGGTTTTTGTGGTGGACAACCATTCCGCAGACAACTCGTTAGAGATGCTGGCTTCCCGTTTCCCGCAAGTACATGTCATTGCCAATGAGGAAAATGTGGGTTTTGCCCGCGCCAACAACCAGGCAATCCGTCTGGCTACGGGCGAGTATGTGCTGCTGCTTAATCCCGACACGCTGGTGGAGGAAGACACGTTTGTGAAATGTATTCGCTTCATGGATGAAACGCCGGATGCCGGCGGCTTAGGGGTTAAGATGGTCAATGGGAAAGGCGAGTTCTTGCCTGAATCCAAGCGTGGCATCCCCTTTCCGGCGGTGGCCTTCTACAAACTCTTCGGCTTATCAAAACTGTTCCCAAAGTCAAGACGATTCGGCACGTACCACCTGACTTACCTCAGCAACGATGAGATCCATTCCGTGGAGGTGCTGTCGGGGGCTTTCATGATGCTTCGGCGCAGCGTGCTTGACAAGGTGGGGATGTTAGATGAGGACTATTTTATGTATGGCGAAGATATTGATTTGTCATACAGGATTTTACAGGGAGGCTATAAGAATTATTATTTTCCGGAAACCCGGATTATCCATTATAAGGGCGAAAGTACCAAGACGGGAAGTCTGAATTATGTGTATGTCTTTTATAAGGCGATGCAGATATTCGCCCGCAAGCATTTTTCCCAGAAGAATGCGAAACTATTTAATTTCTTGATTGATTGTGCGATATGGTTCCGGGCGGCGTTGGCGGCCCTGAAACGGATTGCCAGTAAGTTGTTGCTGCCTTTCTTGGATTTTGTGGCGGTGTATGCAGGCATGTTCGTGTTGGCCATTTATTGGCAGAACAATGTGTTGGCACAGCGCCACAGTGCCTATCCCGCCTACTATTTCTACGCGGTGATACCCGCCTACGTGCTGGTTTGGCTCGTGTCGGTGGCGCTGTGTCAGGGTTATCGCAAACCCATCAAAATGCAGAATGTGAACAAGGGTATCTTTGTCGGCACGGTGGTTATCTTGTTGGTTTATGCCTTGTTGCCAGAGACGATGCGCTATTCGCGGGCCGTAGTGCTCTTCGGGGCCATGTGGTCGGTGATGGTTATCAACTTGATCCGTTATGTGCTTCGTCGGCTGCCTTTGGGGGCGCGCTATTTCGACCATCAGGGCTTGCGCCGGGTGGCTGTGGTGGGCGGTCCCGAAGAAACGGAACGTGTGCTTTCCATGGTGCGGATGATGGGCGAGAACAGTGAGTTCACGGGCACGGTGCTGACATCTTCCGCCGACGAGCCCTCGCAGGCCCATATCGGGCGCGTGGACCAATTGCCGGACCTGATTCGCCTTTACCGCCTCAACGAGGTGATCTTCTGCGCCAAGGATGTGCCCTCCGATCAGATTATCGACTGGATGGGCCGTCTGCAGGAATTTCAGGTGGAATACAGGATTGCTCCGGAGGACAGCCGCTCCGTTATCGGCAGTAACTCGATTTTCTCTACGGCGGATTTCTATACGATTCCAGTCCAAACCATCGTCCAAAAGCAGAACCTCCGCAGTAAGCGCCTGTTGGATGCGACTGCGGCCTTGTTACTGCTATTGCTTTTGTGGGCGGATATTTGGTTCGTAAAAGATAAACAAGGTTTTATAAAAAATATCTTCTCCGTCCTTGCGGGTAAGAAAAGTTGGGTAGGGTGCCATGCAGAAAGCCGCAATCCGGCTGCCGCCCGTTTGAAGCCTGGCGTGCTCCACCCGGAGGATGCTTTTCCGGAGTGCACGTTTTCGGACGAGATGCTGGAGTTAGCGGAAACGCTATACACTCGTGATTACAGTATTCGCTTGGACATGACCACCATCTGGAAGGGTTTTTCCAGACTGGGGCAAATGGATAATTAAAAATTAAAAATATGAAGAAGACCTTTATCCTTTTCGCAATAATGCTGCTTTGTGTGGGCGCGATGGCGCAGGCTGTGCAGTTGAAGTTCACGGGCAGAGATGCCAATGGGTACAATAAGAAACTAGACCGTGTGGTGATTATCAATAAGACCAAATTGTGGCAGGAGACGCTCCAATGGCCTGATACGGTAATTACCATCCGGAATGGGGTGGGTATTGAGGATTTTGTTGACGGAAAGGATTTTGCGTTTTCGCAGAACTATCCCAACCCGTTTGATGGCAGCACCTTTGTGAATTTGAAGGTGGCAGAACCTGGGGATGTGTCGATAGAGGTGACAGATATTGCCGGACGCCTCGTAGAGACGCGATTAATCGCGTCTCTACAGCCGGGGACCCATCAGTTACGTGTTTCGCTTGCTACGGCGGGTGTCTATTTCCTGACGGCGCGCCAGGCGGGACGCAGCACGTCGATGAAGATGGTGTGCCATCGTGGCCGCGGCTTGGATGAGGTGGCGCATATCGGCGCGTGGGATGCCCAACTGAAAAATGCGCCTAAGAGTGAGGTTACCCATCCCTTCAATTACGGCGACCAGATGGAATATGTGGGCTATGCCACTTTTGATGGGACGGAGGTGGAAAGCGACCATGTGATCCAGCCCCAATATTCCTCGGAAACGATAGCGTTAAGGTTTGATGTGGTGCAGGATGGAATTAATTGTCCTGGTGTCCCTACGGTTACGGACCACGACGGCTACGTTTATCAGACGGTTCGGATTGGGAAGCAGTGCTGGATGAAGTCTAACCTTCGTACGATGCACTATGCCGACGGCACGGACATCCCTTTCGGAGGATCGTCATCATCAGGCACCCCGGTTTCCAGCAGTACCTCCCCGTACTATTACAATTATCAGGTTCCCGGCTTTATGACAGTGGCAGATCGTGGATATCTGTACAATTGGACGGCACTGATGCGGGGAGAGTCGTCCAGCAATGTGAATCCCAGCGGCGTGCAGGGCGTCTGTCCCATCGGCTGGCATGTGCCCAGCGAGGCGGAGTGGACGCAGCTGTCGGACTATGTGAAGAGCCGGAGCGAATACCTGTGCGGAGGGAATGCCAACAATATAGCCAAGGCGCTTGCCTCCAAGTCTTCCGAATGGGGCTCAAGCAGCACAACCTGCGATGTGGGCAACAACCCGATGGGAAACAACGCCACCGGCTTCAGCGTTTATCCGGCTGGCAGTTATTTTTACTCGGAGTTCGACTACGGTGGCGACCGTAGCTTCATTTGGTCGTCATCGGAAGGAAGCAATAACTATGGCAAATATTTTTTTATGGAAAGCAATGGTGGGGATGTCCACATCTATGCGGGAGGAAATCACAATGGCGCATGTGCCGTCCGCTGCCTTCGTGATAATTATGAGGTGGATGAACTCGCTTGCCCGAGCGCCCCTACGGTCACCGACTACGACGGCAATGTCTATTCCACGGTTAAGATAGGCCAGCAGTGCTGGATGCGTCAGAACCTGCGCACCACGCACTATGCTAACGGTACAGCCATATCCAATGGAGACTTGCTCCCCTCTGGTAGTGCAAACTATAACAGTACTAATCCGTACTACTTTGACTATACAGAATCTGGCATACCTTTGATGTACAGGGGATATTTGTACAACCAGTCGGCCGTGATGCATGGGGCGTCTACATCCAGTGCAAACCCATCCGGCGTGCAGGGCATCTGCCCTAACGGATGGCATGTGCCGAGCAATGCGGAGTGGACACAAATGGATAATTATGTAAAAGGACAAAGCCAGTATCTCTGTGGAACTGATAATACGTATAGGGCCAAATCCTATGCCAGCACCTTGTATTGGAACACCTCTACGAACACTTGTGCAGTGGGCAATGATCTTTCTGCAAACAATGCTACTGGTTTTTCCGTCATTCCGGCAGGTCATGCATATCGGGGGTATAGCGCCGATTATTATTCTGCCGGAAATAGCATCTTTTTCTGGACTACTACTATGGGTACAACAGCTTTACGTGTCGTTTTTAGAACTTTAGATTGTAATCAGAACTATACTTTTGGATCGAATGAAACGGGTCTGACTGGCGAGGATTACTTGCTCTCCGTGCGCTGCGTGAAGAATTAAGAGAGTTTTCAAAAAAGAAGACTACTCCAATTATAATTATGGGATCTCCGTACGTTGTCTTCGTGACTGATAAGACGCGGAATATAAGGAGTTAAGGAACCCTATTAGCAACAGCCAAAAGCCAATGGCTAATGGCCAATAGCAAACACAAACAATCGCTTTTTACCCTTTCAACGCCTCCGCGCCGCTGACGATTTCAATCAGCTCGTTGGTAATGGAGGACTGGCGGGCATTATTGTATTTGAGTCGCAGGTCGCGCAGGATTTCCGTAGCGTTGTCGGTGGCCTTGGTCATGGAGATCATGCGGGCGCCGTGCTCCGAGGCGACGGAATCACAGAGCGTTTTGTAAAGCTGTGTTTTCAGAATCTTCGGGATAAGCTCGGTGAGCAATTCCTCCGGCGATGGCTCGATGATATAATCGTGTTTGGCGGAAGAGGCTTCCTCCTCGCTGTTGGCGATGGGAAGGAACGGCTCAACCGTCACACGTTGCGTGGCCGCGTTGAGGAACTGGTTATAGACGATGTCCACCTTGTCCACCTCATGCTTGATGAAACGCTCGGTGAGCATTGTGCCGATGGATGACAGGGTGGAAAAATCCGGATTGTCGATGATTTCATCGTTGGACAACAGGATGGGATAGGTCTTGTTGAGCTGTTCGCGCCCCTTTTTCCCCAGGCAGATCAACTGCACACGACCTTCCTTTTGCTGTGCGGCATATTGGCTCTCCACCAAATGATGCACGGCCTTCACGATGTTGGCGTTGAAGGCGCCGCATAAACCTTTGTTGGAGGTGATAGCTACAATGATAATATTGCGCGGTTCCCGTTTTTCCACCAAAGGCATTTCCTCCATGGATCCAACGGACACGGAGAGATTGTGCAGAATGTCGTTCAGCTTCTCGGAGTAGGGGCGCAGGTACTGTATGGCGGTCTGGGCGCGACGGAGCTTGGCCGCCGACACCAGTTTCATGGAACTGGTGATTTTCTGCGTGGACTCGATGGAGCTGATGCGGGTTCGTATTTCCTTGAGATTGCCCATGACTATTTGACTTCGTAGGTTTTGGACACTTCGGTGCAGGCTTGCTGAAGTTTCTGCATAATCTCGTCGTCGATTCTGCCGGACCGCAGGGTGTCCAGGATGTCCTGGTGTTGTTCGTGCATGAAGTGGATGAATTCCGTCTCGAAGTTGCGGATGTTTTGGACGGGGATATTCTGGAGCAGGCCACGGGATCCGCAGAATATGATGGCGATTTGTTCTTCCACCTTGTACGGAGTGTATTGCGGCTGTTTCAGGATTTCCACGTTACGGACACCCTTGTCGAGGACGTACTGGGTGGCGGCGTCCACGTCAGAGCCGAACTTGGCGAAAGATTCCATCTCGCGGAATTGTGCCTGGTCGAGTTTCAGGGTGCCGGCCACTTTCTTCATGGACTTGATCTGGGCGTTGCCACCCACACGCGACACGGAGATACCCACGTTGATGGCCGGTCGCACGCCGGCGTTGAACAGGGAGGTCTCCAGGAATATCTGGCCGTCGGTGATAGAGATCACGTTGGTGGGGATGTAGGCGGACACGTCGCCGGCTTGCGTCTCGATGATGGGGAGCGCGGTCAGGGAACCGCCGCCCTTCACGAGCGGTTTGATGCTTTCGGGCAGGTCGTTCATCTGGGCCGCGATCTCATCCGACTCGATGATCTTGGCGGCTCTTTCCAACAGACGGGAATGCAGATAGAACACGTCGCCGGGGTAGGCCTCGCGCCCGGGGGGACGACGGAGCAGCAGTGAAACCTCACGGTAGGCGACGGCCTGTTTGGAGAGGTCGTCGTAGATGATGAGGGCGTTGCGGCCTGTGTCGCGGAAATACTCGCCAATGGCGGCACCCGCGAAGGGCGCGTAGAACTGCATGGCGGCGGCGTCGGAGGCCGTGGCGGTGACCACGATGGTGTAGGGCATCGCGCCTTTCTCCGTCAAGGTCTTCACTAAGGCGGCTACGGACGAACCTTTCTGTCCCACAGCCACATATATACAGTAAACAGGGTTGCCCTGCTCGTAAAACTCTTTCTGGTTGATGATGGTGTCCACCGCGATGGCCGTCTTGCCGGTCTGACGGTCGCCGATGATCAGCTCGCGCTGGCCGCGCCCGATAGGAATCATGGCATCCACGGCCTTGAGTCCAGTCTGCAGTGGCTCCTTGACGGGTTGGCGGAAGATGACGCCCGGTGCTTTGCGCTCGATGGGCATCTCGTACAACTGACCCTCGATGGGACCTTTGCCGTCGATGGGCTCGCCCAGGGTGTTGATGACGCGGCCCAGCAGGCCTTCGCCCACTTTGATGGATGCGATGCGGCCTGTGCGCTTGCACAAGTCACCTTCGTTCAGGCTCTTGGAGTCGCCCAGGAGCACGGCACCCACGTTGTCCTCTTCCAAGTTGAGAGCGATGCCGGTGACGGTCTCGCCGCCGGATTGGGTTTCAAAGGTGAGCAATTCGCCGGAACGGGCATTCTGCAGCCCATATACGCGGGCGATGCCGTCGCCGACCAGCAATACGGTACCGGTCTCTTCCAATTCTGTTTTCAAGTTGAGGTTCTGCAGTTGTTGGCGCAGGATGGATGTTACTTCTGAAGGCTTGATTTCTGCCATGTCCTAATATAATATTAAGGTTAAAAATTCACTTGGTAAACATTGTGGGAGAACTCCTGTTTCAGCTTGTTGATTCGGGAGAGAACTGATGCGTCGAAATAGAAGTCGTCCATTTTGATGATGATGCCGCCGATGAGGTCGGGTTGCACAATCTCTTTGATGGTGATATTATAGTGGGTCTGCTCGGCCAGCATGGAGCGTATCTGTTCCACTAACTGGGGATCGAGGGCTTGTGCGGTGGTCAGGGTGGCGATCTTGATGCGGTGATGTTCGTTGTAATAGCGCATGTACTCGTCACAGATGGTGGCCAAGGCCGGTTCCCGTTTTTTGCGTATGATGGTGTCCAGGAACAGGAATGTCGTCTCGTGGATGTTCCCTTGGAAGATGCCGGCGAAGACGGCATGTTTCTTGGCCGGGGTGATGACGGGGCTGTTCAGGACGCTGAGCAGCTCGCGGTTATCCCGCAGCAGGGAACGTATGTTGTTAAGATCCTTGGACACCTCCTCCAACTCGTTGCGCTCTATGGTGAAGTCGAACAGTGCTTTGGCGTATCGTTGGGCTAATCTTGGATTTTTCATCTTGAGAAAATCGGATTGTGGAACGATGGGATTAGAATTTCCGGCTGCCGGGTTTCACGAACGGGAGGCCCTTTTGGCAAAGCGGGCACTCATCCGCCGCCCAGCTCTGGATGTCCAGTTTGGTGGCGCTGTAGATGGGGTAGGGGAAATCGCCGGCGCTGCGGTCGGCCAGACAGGCCACGCCGATGACCTCCGCCCCGAAGGACTTGAGCACGTCGATGGTCTCGAGGGAGGATTTGCCCGTGGTGACCACGTCTTCCGTGATGAGCAGCTTCTGACCGGGGTTCACCTCGAAGCCGCGGCGCAGGCACATCTGGTTGTCCACCCGCTCCGTGAAGATGGCGGGCACGCCCAGCTGACGGCCCAGCTCGTATGCCACGATGATGCCGCCCATGGCCGGACCCACCACCATGTCGATGGGCAGGTCTTTTACCTGCTCGGTGATGACGGCGATGACGCGCTCGGCGCGATCAGGGTATTGCAGCAGCTTGGCACACTGACAGTAACGGTCGCTGTGACGACCGGAAGAGAGAAGGAAATGGCCCTCCAACAGGGCTTCCGATTGCTTGAGTTCTTCTATGACCATAGTAGGCGGTTTTTAAATAGGGCGCAAAGATACAAAAAAATCATATCCCCGTTTCGTTTGTCGGTGTCAAAATTTTGCAGCGGCATATAAAAAAAAAACTTATCTTTGCCGTCTGAATTTAAAAATGAAAAAGCATGAAATTTATTGTATCCCGTGATGTCTTGTATCGTAATCTGAGTGCCATCAATGGCGTAATGAGTTCTAACAGCTCGATAGCCATTTTAGGCAATTTCCTGTTAACCATCAAGGATGACAAGTTGAAGCTGACGGCCTCGGATTTGGATTCCACAATGACGGCGGAAATAGAGTTGGAGAATGTGGAGGGCGAGGGCGCCGTGGCTGTGCCCTCCAAAACCCTCTTGGAAACGTTGAAGCTCATCCCGGAAACCCCGCTGGTCTTCGCCATCGATGAGGAGAAGAACATCTTCAAGTTCACCGCCGCCAACGGCGAGTATGACGCCCCCTGCTTCGATGGCAACGAGTATCCGCAAATCAAGGAAATGACCAACCCCAGTTCCTTCGATATAGATGCTTCCATCCTCCAACGGGCTGTCAGCAAGACACTCTTCGCCACCGGCACCGACGAGCTGCGCCCCACCATGATGGGCGTGCTGTGCGAACTCTCCGGCGAAGGCATCACCTTCGTATCCACCGATGCGCACAAGCTGGTCCGCTATCGCAATTCAAAGGTGAAATCCGATGATCTCACCTCGTTCATTCTGCCTAAAAAACCGCTCGCCCATCTGAAAAATATCCTTGTGGGCCTTGATGAGAACGTCCATGTGGAGTATTCCAAAGAACAGAACCACATCCGCTTCTCATTCGACAACTTGGTGCTGTACTCTTCGCTGAAAGAGGGCAAATACCCGGATTATGAGAAGGTCATCCCGAAAGAGAATCCGAATAATCTTGTCGTTTCGCGCGAGGATTTTCTGAAGTCCATCCGCCGTGTCGGCATCTATTCCAACCAGTCCACATTCCAGATCCGTGTCTCGCTGTCACAAGAGTCCACCAATATCACGGCGGAGGATATGGACTTCTCCAACAAGGCAGTTGAGGTCATCAGCGGCGAATATGCCGGCGAGAAGATGGATATCGGCTTCAACTCCAGATTCCTGCGTGAGATGCTGGAGAACATGGACGGCGACCAGATCCGCATCGAGATGTCCAAGCCCAACCGTGCGGCCCTGATTCTCCCGATGGAACAATTCGATGAGAATGAGGATCTTCTGATGCTGATCATGCCGGTGATGCTGAATTACTAAACCCTAAAGGGAAAACCGGGTTGTCGCTGCCACAATCATGTGGGGGAGGAAAGTCCGGGCAACACAGAGCACCATACTTCCTAACGGGAAGGCATTCTCGGAATGACAGACAGTGCCACAGAAAAAATACCGCCTGCAAAGGTAAGGGTGAAAACGCGAGGTAAGAGCTCACGACGCCGTCAGTGATGCCGGCGATGGTAAACCTTATGGGTTGAAAGACCAAATAAACCGAGGCTTGAGGGCTGCTCGTCCGACTCGGAGGGTAGGTTGATGGAGGCCTGCGGTGACGTAGGTCCTAGATAAATGACAACCGAACACAGAACCCGGCTTATAGGTTTTCCCTGTTATAGCGGATGCGTGAATGCGCATCCGCTTTTTTTTCACCATCGGGGCTTGAAGGCGTCCTCGATATGCTTCACCCCCAGTACACCCGCCTGCAACACCACGGAGATGATGTCGAAACGAACCTCTTTCGTGTGCTGTGTGCGACGTATGTAGGCCGCCGCCGCCCGAATCAGATTCCGCTGCTTCTGCAACGTGACGAAATCTTCCGGCTCGCCAAAAGCCGTGTTCTTGCGCGTTTTCACCTCCGCAATCACTAACCAACGATCGTTTTCGGCAATCAGATCCACCTCCCAATGCCCCGTCCGCCAGTTGCGCTCCAGTATCCGATATCCTTTCGAAATCAGATAGTCGGCAGCTATTTCTTCGCCCGTGTTCCCTGTCTTCTTCTTCTCAGTCTCCATATTTAACTATTAATTGTTAATTTTTGTTTTATTTAACCTCTTGTTTCTTTGTTTAATATCTTATGATTAAACGTATTGTAATTTTATAACGAAAAATATATTTTATTATTGTGAAATATTAAATAAAAATGTATCTTTGCTTCTGAAAAAATATGGAGATATGAAAGAGGCGTTTTTGCATTATGTGTGGCGGAACCGGTTATTCAGGGACGAGGGTGTGCGGACAACATCGGGAGAACCCTTGAGGATAGTGTTTCCCGGCTATCCCAACAGCGATGCCGGGCCTGATTTCCGGCAAGCGGTGATTCAGATTGGGAGCATTACGTGGGCGGGCGATGTAGAGATCCATCTGCGCAGTTCCGACTGGCACCGGCATCGGCACCAGGAGGATGCCAAGTACCAATCGGTGATCCTTCATGTGGTGTATGAACACGATGCGGAGGTGGAGCGGCAGCCCAATGAATACTATCCTACATTGGCTTTACGCGGACTGGTGCCAGAGGAGATTTTCCGCCGTTGTGACGAGCTGGTCGGGTCGCCGGAACTGTTGGCCTGCCGCTCGAAAATCCATGTCTGCGACCCGCTGGCACTGCAGGCCTTCGTCTCCGCGATGGCCATGGAACGGTTGCTTCGCAAGCAAGAGTGGGTGCTCGACACGGTGCGCCAGTGCCAGGGCGATTGGCATGAGGCCTTGTATCGTCTTTTATCGGTGAGCTTCGGATTCAAGACCAACGGGGATGCTTTTGAGTTATTGGCCCGAAGCCTGCCATACCGCATCCTTTCGCGTCATTTGGACTCCGCGTTGCAGGTGAACGCACTTTTGTTCGGGCAGGCGGGCATGTTGGAAACACCCTTGGGCGATGCCTATTTTTCCAAGCTGAAATACGAATACGATTATTTGCGATACAAATATTCTTTGCAGCCTATAGGAACTGAGCGTTGGAATCTGCTGCGCTTGCGCCCCTCTAATTTCCCCTGCCTGCGGATAGCGCAGTTGGCGGCTTTGCTCATCCGCAACAGGGATTTGTTGGACACGTTGTTGAACACCTCCGATTTGGACGTGTTGCGGCGGTGTTTTGCGGTGTCGGCAGACAGCTACTGGCGCACGCACTATCATTTTGGTCGTGAGACGGAGTCGCATGGGGTCTCCCTGGGTATGTCCATGGCCGACTCGTTGCTTATCAACACAGTGGTCCCGTTCCTGTTTGCCCATTATAAATTCTTTGGTGTTGATGAAAAATTGGAATCCGTCATGTCGGTCTGGGACCGTCTGCCGTTCGAGGACAACAGGCTCACGCGTGTGTGCGAGGGCACGCCCATTCGCTGTGGAAGCGCGTTGGACTCGCAGGCGATGATAGAGTTGTTGGGACAGTACTGCAAAAAAAAACGGTGCATGGAATGCACCGTAGGGGATAGGATTATTCAGAAAACGGGTCCGGATGAAGGCCCCGTGTGATTTGCTTAGAATTTGTCGGCGTTGTCCACCAGCATTTTGTTCTTCTTGTTGTAGGAAAGAATGAGGTAGGCTTCTTCCACGATGCAGAACAGAAGGATGACGATGGCGATGATGGCGATGAAGCCGTGGCTGGCTTTAAGGAAGAGAGGACCTACGGTGAAGAAGGTCTTGTACAGGATGAAACTCATCAGCCATGTGCTGCACAACAGCAAAATCCACCAGATGGCCATGTTCAGTCCGCTATTATCCACCATGTTGTCTTTTTGTTCGGCGGTGTAGGTGACGATGCCTTTGTCTTCCAGAACATAGTCGGTTTCTTCCCAGATCTCCTTGAAGAAGGACAGGGGTTTGAAGAGGTTGTACAGCGGGATGATCCAGGACACGTATGCAAGCCATGACGGCATGCCCACTTTCATGTAATCAGCGATGGCGTGCAGGTTCTTGGAGTTTTTGTAGTTGTAATGGGCGAAGACGAAAATCTTGGCTAAAAAGGCGATCAGGGTGATGACGCACATCACGATGAAGGAGGATTTTGTCTTGTCGTTGGCAGCGTTGATCTCGTCCCAATGGGCCTTTGCGGGGGCGTATGCGGCCTCATTCTTGGCTAACTCTTCCAGATGGGAGTCCATGGTTTTCTGTTTTTCAGAAAGAGTGTTCTTGGTCACTTCGATCGCGTCGGCCAAGGTCTTCTTCTCGTCACGGGTGGCAGCCGTCTTCTGCTTGAGGGTGTCGAGTTTGTATTGGTAGTAGGCCACCTCGGCGCTGTCTTGCTTCAGAGGATGCTGGGCCATGATGAAGTTCTCGTATGTCTTGTCGTAGGCGGCACGCTCATAGACAACCGCTTTGTTTGTCTTGTCAAACCGCATCAAAAAGATCATGGAAAGGATAAAGAACACCAATAAAACGACGTTCAGAATCAGCGTCAGCTTGCCCCAGAATGTGTTGTCAGTGATTTTTTTCATACTAATATTTTTTTATGTTGTTAATTATCAAATATATATGTATAGAAACCCAATAAGAGTAACTTGTCGCAAAAGTAAAAAAAATAATTTAAACCGAAATAGGCCGACATAATAAAAAAAAATGTATTTTTGCGGCCTCAAATCACGGCGGGGTGTAGCGCAGTTGGTAGCGCGCTACGTTCGGGACGTAGAGGCCGGAAGTTCGAGTCTTCTCACCCCGACTGTCAAAAAGAGACGCAGAGCGCGTCTCTTTTTTTGTATCTTTGCCGCCCAATCCAATAAAGGCTTTAGAATATGAAGAAATGTATATGCCTACTGGCTCTGTGGCTTTTCGCCTTGGCGGCTCCCGCCCAATCCCAGCACATGAAATTCATGGGTATTGACATGAACTGTACCATCTCCACGTTTATGTCCAAGCTGAAAGGAAAAGGTTTCACGGAGGATGTCAGCAGCCATCAGGACAACAAAGTGGTGATGAAGGGTACTTTTGCAGGCGAGAAAGTGAAACTTGAGGTGCGTTGCGCTTCGAAATCCCATCTTGTATATAGTGTCATGGTATGTTTCAACCTCAGTACCAGCTACACATACGAAACACTGAAGGCCCAACTTGCCAAGTACGGCCCATGCCAGGAGTTTAAAAATGTGCCGGATGGGCAGGGACATGTGAAATACGTGACCGACTATGCGCAGTGGGACACCGACAAGGATGCGGAAACGGGCCACACCAACAGCATCGTCCTTTCCAAATGCAGCTATCGTAGCACCTCGCCGTTCATAATTTCCTATATTGACCGGCGCAACTCCCAGCTGGATGTCCAGGAGGTGAGTTCGGATTTTTAGTCTATTTCAGATTCTCCAATCCGTATGTCAGCAGGTTGAAGATGCCGCTGAAGGGCGACAGAGATGCGTTCTCCGGCAGGTCGCTGGGAGCGTGGTAGCCGCCCACTTTGCCGCCCATTGTGTAGAGAAACACGGCGGGCATGCCCTTCGCCGAGAAGGGATAGTGGTCGCTGTTGGCGGCGTTTTTCCGTGGATTGACCTTGGCTACCCAGTGGGTGGATTCGTTTTTCTCCACCAGACTGTTGAAGAAGTCCTGTGTGTTGTCGCTGGTGGCGTTCACAAGGGTGAAGCCCTCGTCGCCGCCGCACAAGAGGTCCAGATTCAGCATCAGTTTCACTTTGGAGAAGTCCAGCAATGAGTCTCGCACGAAGGCTAATGAACCCATTAGGCCGGCCTCCTCTCCGCTGAAGAGCACGAACACGGTGGTGTAGCGGAGCGGATGCGCCTTGAAGTAGTGCGCCATCTCCAAAACAGTGGCGGTGCCGGAGGCGTTGTCGTGACATCCGGGGAACATGACCTCGGATCCCATCTGTCCCAAATGGTCATAATGTCCGCCGATGATGACGATGCTGTCGGGTACGGAAGTGCCCGGCACGGCGGCACAGACGTTCTGTGTGCGGTAGTCTTTGATAAAGCGGTTGTCGTAGGAGAGGTGAAGATCGCCTCCTCTTTTGGGTACGAGATTGCTCTTGAGATAGGCGAGCACGTACCCGCACTCCTTATGCGCTGGCGAAAACGACCAGACCGGTATCTCTTCCACGCCGACGGCAAAGCCCCGGAACGGATATTTCCCGTTGAAAAGGGATAGGCTGTAGAAAAAGCGGTTCAGCTTTTTGGCTTGTTCTTTGTCTGTGACGGTGGTCATGTCGAGGTATAGCAGGCAGGACTTCATGATTTTGTAGTGCTTGTCGCAGAAAGCCTGCAGTTTGGCTCCATCCAGGACGATGTCGGCGCTGACGGGCAGCAGGGTGAAGGTGTTGTGTGCGGATTCTGAGTATGGTGCGAGGCTGAAATCCTCCCACGGGGTCAGATTTTTTTTGTTGAGTTTGGCCTCAACAGATCCTTCCATGGCATATACATCAAAGGTGTAGCGATGGTAGTAGTCGTCAAAGAAGTACGGTTGCAGGCCCATCAGCCGGAACTGGTCGCGCAGGTATTCGGCGGCGATGCTGTCGCCCCGGTAGGCGTAGCCGCGCCCGTGCATGGCGGGTGAGCAGAGCTGGTTGAGGTGCTGTCGCACGCGCAGGGTGTCCTGGGCTTGTGCGGTAAGGCAGAGCAGACTACAAAGTAGGAGTGAGATCGTGATTCTTTTCATTGTAGGGAATGATATTAGATTTGACGGCGCAAAAGTACACAAAATCCAGTTGGAACAGATGTCGGGAATATGATTTTCTGTGCGTTGGTTTCAGCATCACATCCCCTTCAGATCTTTTACCTTGTAGTTCTTCCAACGGTATTTGTCAAGATCCGGATTTCGATACGACTCGTCTATTTTCAGATGCTGTTTTTGGAAAACATAGTCATTGACGAAGTCTTCCATAAGTTTCCCATGGATGAAAAACACGATGGACACCTCGTGGCCCATCTCGCGGTAACGGCGGAAAAAGTAGGGGTAATCATATTTCTCGAAGCGTTTCACGATGGCGTGGCTGCCGTAAAATCCGATATTGGCGAATTGTGTCTGCTTGTAGTTCACCAGGTTGTCCTCGGTGCCGTGGCAGAAAAGGGTGGGTGCGGGAGGCTGCACGCGGTACTTGACCTTGCCGTTGGTGGAGAATATGCCGCCCGCGAACGACATCACGCCGGCATAATGGAATGTGTCGGGCAGTTGGATGGCATTGTGGGTGCGGTTGCCTAAGAAATAGTCGGCCTGCAGGGAGGTGATGGCCCCGGCACTGCACCCCATCGTCACGATATAGTTCGGATTGATGGTGTATTGGGGTGTTTTCAGCAGATGCTTCAGGATGTAGTCAGTGGCGTCAATCAGGTCCTCCGCTGCCATGTCAATGGCTCGCTGGAAGTTCTTGATGCCGGAAATGACGGACAGGTTCTTTACCCCCTTCAATCCCAAGCGGTAGTCGATGGCCACAAAGACGAACCCGTGTTCCAGGGCCCAGCGTTTGGCCGGGTTGACCTGTGCGGTGTCGTTGCGTGATCCGTTGATGAAGCCGCCGCCGAAGGAATAGATGAGGCAGGCGTGCTGTTCGTTCTGCTTGGCGGGCGCATAGACATCCATTTTCAGTCGGCAGGTGTCCTTGATTGCATATTCGTATGTCTGCTTTGTCTGTGCGATGGCCGACAATCCCATCAGCATCAGTAGCGATATAGTCAGAAGTTTTTTCATAGGCTTGAAATTAATAGGTGTAACATGTGAGTGAATCCCTTTTTTAGGGGGTCAAGACTGCAAAAATACAAAATATTCTGTTACCCAAAATCAAACTGCTCAGGGTCAACATCTATATTAATATTGTATCTTTTAATCTTGCAAAATAAAAACGATACTTGTAATAACCCGTTGCGTGGAGAAAAAAATGACGGGCCGTCAAGACCCGTCATCCTATGATGGTAATGAAAATGTTGTCGCGTTATTTGCGGACCACCGTGCGAGTGGCGATGCCGCTCTCGGAGACGATGCGCAGGAAATAGGTGCCTGCCGCATACTGGCCGAGGTTGATCTCCACCTGGTTGCCCTGAACGGCAACGGTCTCCATCAGCTGGCCGAAGACGTTATATACGGACACGCTCTCCATGTTGTCGTTGCTGCGCACCACGCAGCGGTCGGACGTGGGGTTCGGGTAGAGCTCGATGACGTTGTCATGATTCTGAATGCCTGAAACGGTATAGATGGCCACCTCGCTGCTCACCATACCCTCTTTCATGGCGATGGCCTTGATGGTGGTGCCGCCGCCCACGATGAAGGACTCGGTGTAGGTTCCGGAAACGGCGGTCGGGGTGGCGCCGTCCGTGGTGTAGTGAATCTCAGCGTCCGGGGTGGCGCAGGTAATGCTCACGCTGTGCATGCCGTTGGTCAGCGGATTCACCGTGATGACCGGCGTGGCCACCGTATCCTGTTGCGGCGTGGAAGCGAAGACAATGTCGCTGTTGCCACGCGGGGCGATTTGGAAGTTGCTGTTGTAACGCAGCACAAAGCCGGTCACGTCGGCCACCTGGCCGGCAGGAACCGTCATGTCTATGTTCTTGAACACGCTGCGAACAACCATAGTGGAACCGTTCTGCTCCACGGTCATGTTGCTGGGGGCTCCGTTCGTGAAGGTGCCGCCCTCGGTGAAGGTCACCTGCTGCAGTGTGACTAAACGGGATTCGAAGTTGTCGTACTGGCTGGCGATGGCGGCCACATCGGCGATGACCGGAGCCACAGTGCCGGTGTTGCTCGTGGAGGCGGCAATGTCACGGGTGGGTTTCAGTTCCACCAGTTCGTTGTACTTTGTGTAGGTACCGCAGATGCCGCCGCTGATGACGTCGCCCTCGGTGTAGGTTCTGCTGATGGAATCAAGGTTGTCGTAAACGAGCAGACCGCCCGTGGCATCCTGAATGTAGAAGTTGGCGCCGTTTTCATACACGAAAGTCACATCTCCTGTGATCTTGTATATTGTGTTGTTGGTGGCGGTGTTGGCAGCCTTGAATGCGGCAATGTTTGCCACGGGCACCGGGAAGGTGTAGGTGGCGCTGACCACGCCGCTGGCATCATGACCGGCCAGGAAGGCTTTGGCCTTCACGGTGGCGTTGGCCGACAGGGTGAACGGGGCGGTGTAGAGTGTGGATGCCGTGGTGGGTTCTGTGCCGTCGGCGGTGTAGTAGATGGAGGCGCCTTGCGTGGGGCATGTGATGGTCACTTGTACGGGATCATAGCTGAAACCGCTGTTCGGGCTGATGACAGGAGACTCTACCGGAGCAGGTGGTGCCGGTGCGGTCACCGTATAGGTGGCCGTCACTTGGTTGCTTTGCAGCCAATACATTCCATCCGCTATGGCTGTAATCGTGTATGTGCCCGGCGTGTTCAGCACGATGGGACCGGTATAGACCTGATTGGCAGCACCATTCAGGGAATAGCTGATGATGGCACTCGGCTCGGAGCAGGCAATGGTGACGTTGATTAGCGTATCGCTTGCACCGGTAGCCGGCGTGAAGGTGGGTGTCGGCAGCTTGGTCATCGCGATGAGGGCAATGTGACGCGTCATCGTGTCGCCCGTCACTGTAAGGGTGCCAAAGCCCGGATAGTTGCTGCAATTATACGAAATCTGTACGTTGGCAGAGTTGGTGCCTACCGGAATGGTGGCCGGTGAGAAGATGAAGCAGGAGTTGTCACACGTGAGGGTGATGGGTGTGGTGACAAAAGCGGAGGTGACGTCAAAGGAATAGGTCATAGGAAGACCGGTTGGATTGTACAATATCAACGTGTCCACTGATACGGCCAGTGCCGGCTCGTGTGCGATGGTGTAGGTGGCTACCGCGGCAGCATCGGAAGGATTCCAGTTGGTCAGGAAGGCTTTGGCCTTGACAGTGGTGTTCGACGTAAGTGTGAACGGGCCCGTGTACAACGTGGATGTTTCCGTGGGTTCGGAATTGTCCAGCGTGTAGCGGATAGCGGCATCCAGATTGCTGCAGGAGATGGAAACTACCACGCTGTCGGGATAGGTGCCGTTTGCCGGCGTGATTGTCGGAACAGGAAGATGGGGCTTGTACGTGCGGAAATGCACTGTGTCGGTGGCGGGGTGAGTCAGCGGGAGCGAGTCAAGGCCCACTAAGGAGACCACGGCCGTCACCCAGTTCTCCGGCAGCGGAGGGGTGATGCCCTGGCTCTGCAGGAGCGTCAGCATGGTGTTGTCCAAAAAGATGGGGTTGGGCAGGTTGAGTTGCGTCAGCATATAGGACTCAACCTTCACTAAACCGTCGGTGCCGACTGTGAAGTTCTGGATGTCGAAACTGATGGGCAGGGTGTCAACGGTTCGATAGACAGTGCCTTCCACGGGTTGCAGGATGGTGATGGAGGGTTGCGGCGTGCCGTCCTCAATGTCGGCGTTGAAACGCGGTGACAGCTCGTAGGTTGAATTGTACAGCGAGGCGATACCCGTGATGTTGGCCACCATGCCGTTGGCAATTGTCATGTCAAGGGTGCGGAAGGTGTTGTACAGGGTCATCGTGTCGCCATTCTGCACAAAGATGATGTTGGTGCCGGCATTGCCGGAGGTGTAGGTCGTGCCTTGCGGGATGGTGACATTCGTGATGGTCACCAGGTTGTTGGCGTAGAAATCGAAATTGCTCTTGATTTGGCTGATGGTGGCCGCCACGGGGGTGACGGTACCGCCCGAAACAGCTGTAAGAGTGCCATTCGGAACAAGCTCCGCCTGGTTCTGATAGGTGGTGTAGGTGCCAGTTAGCGTGCCTTGGAACACGTCGCCGGGCTGGAAGTTCAGACCGCCGCTCTGCTGGTACAGCAACAGGCCGCCGGTGGCATCCTGTAGGTAAAGGTTGTTGTTGCCTTTCTGGGCTGTCACCACTACGTTGCCTGTAATATGATACAGCTGTGTGTTGTCGGCGGCACCGGCCGTCTTGAAGGCGGCGATGTTGGCCACGGGTACCGGGAAGGTGTAGGTGGCTGTAGCTTGGAGGCTGGTGTCACTGCCTGCCACGGCAATGGCTTTGACCGTGGTGGTGCTGGAAATCGCCAGAGGAGTGCTGTACACCTGGCCGCTGACAGCCGGGTTGCTGTTGTCGGTGGTGTAGAGAATCGTGGCCCCGGCTGTGGCACAGCTGATGGCCACCGTCTGTGGGGTGGAGTATAATCCAGCAGGGACGGAGAAGGTTGGCGTGGCCACCGTTATTGCCCCCAATTCCACATATTTGTAGATGGCGACAAGGTTGGAAACAGAACTGCCGCTGGTGTAGCAACTGAAAATCTTGGGGCTGTTGCTGTAGTTGAAGCGCATGTGGGTCCTGTCCGTCTCGGTGGTCTGTGCAATTACAGTGGTCTGACCGTTGGCATCAATCGATATTTGGAAGGAGCACCGGCTGTCCAGGGTGGTTTTGGTGCGGAGAAAGTTGTTCCCTGATGTGGCACCAGCTGCTCCGGCAGCGTAGAGGTATCCCGAACCGGTCTGGAAGGCGAAGGTGCCGGCGCTGACGCCAGCCTCCAGGGTCATGATCTGCACGTCACTGGTGATGGCGGCAATGTCGCCGCTCTTGGTGATGGCCGTGGCCGTGCGGTTGTTGCTCTGCTGTGTGGTGCTAAGGGCAAAATCGTAGTCGGCGGCGACGATGATGACGCTGTCACCCGCGCTCAGCGAACTGACATTCGTGACCTTCTGCCAACCCTTTTCTGCGAAACCGCTGTTCGCCACAAGCAGGAATAGAGCCACCATAACTGCGGTGACCTCACATTTCAAAATGTGTAATAAACGATTGTTTTTCATAACATTGTTTTTTTAATATTGTAATTCTATGTGTTCCATTCTTAATTCTTCATTATTTGCTCGCCTCCCGGTAGCTCAACACCGCTCCTGTGTTGATGATGACGGCCATCACGGAGAGGACAATGGTCTCCTTCATGACACTTTCAAACTCACTGCCTTTCAGGATTATTTTCTTTATCACCTCTATATAAAATGACATGGGATTCAGATAGTTGATCTTGTGTGCCCAGCCGGGCATGCCCTCCGTGGGGGTGAACACGCCGCTCAACAGCACGAAGACGATGAACAGGAAGAGCACGATGAACATGGATTGCAGCTGGTTTTCGGAAACACTGGAGATGAAGAATCCCAAGCCTAACATGACTAACAGGTAGATGGCGGTGATGCCCAGCAACAGGGGCAAACTTCCTTGCACGGAGATGCCGAACACGAACTTCATGATGATGAGGCCGGCACCGAACTCCGCCATGCCGAGAAGCCAGAAGGGGATCATCTTGCCCAACAGGAACTGCCAGCGGCGTATCGGGGTGACGTTCACCTGCTCGATGGTGCCGATCTCTTTCTCGCGCACGAGGTTCAAGGCGGTGACGTAACAGCCAATCAGCGTGACCAATATCACCAAGATGCCGGGCACGATGAGGTTCTTGTAGTTCATCTGCTCATTATACCAATATATGTTGGAGATACTGATGTGGATGGGCATCGGGGGCGTAATTGTCTGCTCGGGCATGACGGTAGTGGAATTGGACCGCCGTCTCTCTTCTCCTTGGGAAAAAGAGGCATTGTTGCTTTGCATAGAAGCCTGCTGTGCCATGGCTGCCGACATGTTGGAGGGGGTGTGTGCCGCTGCAAAATCCTGCATGTATCCACCGATGATTTCCTGCACATACCCCGTGCTGATGCCTGCCTTCACGCTGTTGATGGCATTGGCTGTGACCGCAATCACAGTCGGCTCGTTCTTGTAGAGCGCCTCCTCAAAGTGGCTTGGAAACTCGACCAATAAGTCTATCTTGTCGTGCTTCATCTTTTCGTCTGCATCTTTCTTGCTGGTTAGCAGACCTTTGGAGACGAAAATTTCGGACGAGTTGAAACTGTGGATGATGTCTTTGGAGATTTGAGAGCGGTCGTTGTCTATGAAGGCGATATTCAGCACTTTAATCTCATAGTCTGCGCAGAAGGGGAAAATCATGAACTCCACCATCGGGGCCACCACCAGGATGCTCAGCAGCAGGGGATTCCGGAACACCTGCAGAAACTCTTTCTTTATCAATATCAAAATCGTTCTCATGGCTAATTCCGTTTGTCTAATCGTGAAATACTGAAGATGATGAACACCACCGCCATGACGAACAGGATGAGCAAGTAGAGCCAGATGTCGAAGAAGCCTGACCCCTTGATCATCACATCCTTGATGGCCAGGATGAACCATTTGGCCGGGAAGATGTTCGCCAGCACTTGGAATATCATAGGCATACTGTTCAAAGGGAACAGGAAGCCCGACAGGAGCACCGTGGGCAGGAACAAGCCCATCATGGTGATCATCATAGCATCCACCTGCGTGCGGCTGATGGAGGAAATAAGCATACCGAAAGATGCCGACGTGAGCATGAAAATCACGCACAGGAAAAGCAGCATCAACAGGCTGCCGTTGATGGGCATCTTGAAGACGGAGACGCTGATGACGAGGATGGCGATGGTGCTGATGAAAGAGATGATCATATAAGGAATAACCTTTCCTATAATGATATACAGCTTTTTTACTGGCGTAATCAGCAACATTCGCATGGTGCCGGTCTCCTTCTCGCGGGCCAGCGTGATGGAACTCAACAGCGCGGTCACGAGCACCATGATCAGCGTGATGATGCCCGGCACGAACATATAGACACTGTTCGATTCGGGATTGTACAGCATCTTCACCGTGATGTCGAAGGTGCCATTCCCCTGTTTTAATTCATCGTTGTAATCCGAAGTGAAACGCTGCACCACTGCCCGGACATAGTTGTTCAGAATGGAAGCCACATTCAGGTCCGACACATCGTTGATGACCTGCAAGGTGGCCGTGTGTTCCTTGGAAAGCGCCCCCTCGAAGTTGGGCGGAATGATGAGGGCCAGCTTTATGTCTTTGTTTTTGAAGTCGTAGTCGATCTCCATCTCGTTGCTCGGATAGGAGATCACTTGGAAATAGCCGGAGGCGGACAGCTTGTCTATCAGGTATTTGGACTGTGTGTCTTTGGATTGGTCCAGCACGGAGATTTTGGCGTTGCGAATGTCGGTGCTGATAGTGAAGCCGAAGAGCAACACTAAGGCGATGGGCATGGCCAGCACCAGCGACAGCGTGATGGTGTCGCGGATGATGTGGATGAACTCCTTTTTCAATATCATACTCAACGCATTCATGCCGGCCCTAACGTTTTACGAATTTGACAAATACATCGTTGATGGTATCCACGCCCATCTGCATCTTCAGCTCCTCGGGCGTGCCGATGAGCTTGATTTGCCCCTCTGCCATGATGGAGATGCGGTTGCAATATTCCGCCTCGTCCATGTAATGGGTGGTCACGAGGATGGTGACACCCTTGGAGGCGGCCTGGTATATGAGCTTCCAGAACTCGCGGCGCACGATGGGGTCCACTCCGGAGGTGGGCTCATCCAGAAACACGATTTTGGGCCGGTGGAGGATGGCTGTGGCGAAGGCAAGCTTCTGCTTCCAGCCTAACGGGATGGAATCCACCAGCGTGTTGGCTTGCGCATCCATCTCCAACTCGCGGAGACTGTCCATTATACGTTCTTTCAGTTCTTTGCGGGGGATTTTGTATATCGTGCCGAACAGCTGCATGTTCTCAAACACCGTCAAGTCCCCATACAGGGAGAACTTCTGGCTCATGTAGCCGATGTTGCGCTTGATGAGCTTGGACTGGGTGAGTATGTCGTAGCCGGCAATTGTCGCCGTGCCCGATGTGGGCAGCAACAGCCCGCTCATCATCTTGATGGCGGTGGTCTTGCCCGCGCCGTTAGCGCCCAGAAAACCGAATATTTCCCCCTCCCGCACCTCAAAGCAGATGTGGTCCACGGCAGTGAAATCACCGAATTTCTTGGTCAGCTGGTTGGCTTCGATACTGTACATGCCAGGTTATTGATTAGTGATTTTTTGGTCGTTACTTTAAATTCCTCAAACTATTAATTATTAATTATTAATTATTAATTGTTAATTGTTAATTGCTAATCGGTCCTTTCACAATCTCAATGAAACAATCCTCCACCGACGGCTGGATGGCGGTGATTTTGCTGTGCGGCTGCTGATGCTCGTCCAGAAAACGTTCGAACTGCGGCATCGCCGTTTCCATATCTTCATAGAAGGCCACATGGCAATGTTCGCCGTATGGGTAGTAGTTGCAGCGGAGCGGACACTGCTCCATCACCTGAAGTAGGGAGAAGATGTCGTCGCTTTTGAAGGTGTACAGGTGGCCTTTAAAGTTTTGGATGATGGTTTGGGGCGGATTTACACCGATAATTTCCCCGTTCTGTATCAAGGCGATACGGTCGCAGCGGGTGGCCTCATCCATGTAGGGTGTAGATACCACCACCGTGATGCCGTGTTGGCGGATCGACTTCAAGATGTCCCAGAATTCCTTTCGCGATACGGGGTCCACACCGGTGGTGGGCTCATCCAGAAAGAGGATGCGGGGCCTGTGGATCAGGGCGCAACAGAGGGCCAGCTTCTGTTTCATGCCTCCGGAGAGCTTGCCCGCCTTACGGTCTTTGAACGGCGAGATTTGCTTCCAGATTGGCTCGATGATGTTCATGTTCTCCTCAATGCTGCTCTTGTACATCACCGCGAAGAAGTCCAGATTTTCCTGCACGCTGAGGTCGGGGTAGAGTGAGAAGGTGCCCGGCAGGTAGCCGATAATCTGGCGTACGGCCTTGTAGTTCTGGATGACATCCATCTGGAAGATGCGGATGTCGCCTGCATCGGGCAGAAGAAGTGTGGTGAGGATGTTGAACAGGGTGGACTTGCCAGCGCCGTCAGGGCCCACCAATCCGAAGACTTCCCCCTCTTCCACTTCAAGGTGGATGTCCTTGAGGGCGACAACTTTGCCGTCATACGTTTTATTGACTCCCCGGATGCTGATGGCGCTCACTGGTGTTTGATTTGTTGGTTTGTTTCGGATTATTTGAAAATCACATCGCCGGGCATGCCGATTTTGGCGGAGCCGTCATTCTTGAAACTGATTTTTACGGCATACACGAGATTGGCACGCTCGTTTTTGGTCTGAATCATCTTGGGGGTGAACTCCGCCTTCGGCGAAATCCAGCTTACGGCGCCGTCCAATTTGATGGGCTTGCCGTCCTTGTTGTCTAAGCGCACGATGGCTTTCTGCCCTAACTTGACGGATGCCAGCACATCCTCTGTGATATAGACTTTGATGAACATGTTGGTGAGGTCGGCCATCTTGAAGAGCGGCTTGCCCTGGTAAGCCAACTCGTTCTCTTCAATGTATTTGTTGATGATAGTGCCCGTGATGGGCGCTTTGATTATGCAGCTCTCCATCACATGGTGCAACTGTTGCAGCTGGAAACGCATGGCCTCCACCTCCTCTAAAAGCGACTGGTCTTGGGTGGAGAGGGTGGAGCGGGTGGCGGCTATCTGGCTCTTTGTGATGTTGATCTCCGCCTGGATGTCGTCCATCTGCTTGGTGGATGCGGCATTGGCTTCAATCAGGTTGTGTACGCGCTGTTTCTCCTTGTTGAGGGTGGCCAGTTTGTCCTCCAGCACCTTGATTTGGGAGGTGGCGTTCGGACGGCGGGCGAGCACAGCATTGATGGATGCTTCCAACTGCTTGATTTGTAAATATGTATGCATCGTGTCGATGCAGCCAAGCGTTTGACCGGCCTCGTATGTCTGGCCCTCCTCGATGTCGAAAACCAGCATTTTGCCGTTGCTTTCCGACGAGACGATGATTTCCGTCGCCTCGCAAACACCGTAGGCATCCGCGTCGCCTTTGTTTTTCTTGCAACTTGTTCCCGTTAATAACATACCGACCATCAGCATGAGGATGCCCGATTTCAACGATTTTGGCGCGAAGCCTGTTCCTTGCAATATGTTCATCGTTTGTAAAATTTATACAAGACCTTAATTCACAGTACTTTGAAAAAGGCCAAAGACACTCATTATAAAGTGGGCAAAGGTATGTTTTTTTTTGATATAAACCGATGATTGTTGATATAATAGGTTTTTGGAATATTACTATTCGATATTTTGCAAATTTAATTGTATCTTTGCCGCTCATAAAGATTAAGAATGGCTACTATGGATAGTTTTATTGTTTCCGCCCGAAAATACCGTCCCACCACCTTCCATTCCGTGGTGGGTCAGGAGTCCATCACCACCACGTTGAAGAACGCCATCCGCACCGGCAAGGTCGCACAGGCATTCCTGTTCTGCGGCCCGCGAGGCGTGGGCAAGACCACGTGTGCGCGCATCTTCGCCAAGGCACTCAACTGTGAGCATCTGACGGAGGACTGCGAGCCCTGCAACACTTGCGATTCCTGCCGCGCCTTCAACGATTCCGCATCCTTCAACGTGTTCGAGTTGGACTCGGCCTCCAACAATTCGGTGGATGACATGCGTTCATTGGTGGAACAGGTGCGCATACCGCCGCAAGACGCCAAATACAAGGTCTATATCATCGATGAGGTTCATATGCTGTCCGGCTCAGCGTTTAATGCTTTCCTCAAAACGCTGGAGGAGCCGCCCGCGTATGCCAAGTTTATCATGGCCACCACGGAGAAACATAAGATTATCCCCACCATTCTGTCACGGTGTCAGGTGTATGATTTCAAGCGGATTACGGAAAACGATATCCGAAAACATCTTCAATATGTGGCTGAACAGGAAGGTGTGACGGTGGAAGAGGAGGCCCTGCGCGTCATGGCCACCAAGGCCGACGGCGCCCTGCGCGACGCACTCTCCATCTTCGATCAGATTGTCAGTTTCACCGGCAAGAACATTACCTACCAGCAGACTGTCAAGAACCTCAACGTTCTGGATGTCGATTATTATTTCCGGGTCACGGACTTCTTGTTCAGCGATGACATCTCCTCGGCCCTGTTGCTGCTGGACGAGATCATCGCCAAGGGCTTCGATCCGCAGAACTTCATCGCCGGCATGGCTTCCCATTTCCGTAACCTGCTGATGGCCAAGAGCCCTCAGACGGTGACTCTGCTGGAGACTTCCGATAGTATCAAACAGCAACTCCTACAGCAATCGCAGAAAGCCGACAGAGCCTTGCTTGTCAGGGCGTTGGAGTTGGCCAACCAGTGCGACTTCAACTACAAAATGTCCAATAACAAGCGACTATCGGTGGAGTTGTGCCTGATGCAGATAAACGCCAATTACGTCTATAAAAAGGCGAGGCAATCGCAGGAGCGCTAAAAATCCAGGAGACGGTGCGGTGCCCGTCAGTGCAGATGAAACCAAGACGGTTACATACTCCAAAGCCCCGCAGATTTCAACGAAATCATTTCTTAACCCCGGCACGCCGCCTATACAGGACATCCCCTCCATCCGGGGGGTGATGGGTGGCACGCGCGTGGCACCGCCGCCAAGCGAACCGACGGAGCCGCAGGCTGCTCCCGCAAATGAGCCTCCGGCGGCAAACGAACCGGCGGAACCGAAGGCTGACATTGAACCCCCCGCTCCGACAACAGAGCCTGCGGACGTGGAGAGTCCCGTCGCCGCAACATCCTCTGAACCGGAGGACTTTGCCACCTGTTGGAACCAGTTGTTCACGGAACTTTTCAGCAACAATTTCCTCATCTATTACAACCTGAAAGATGAAACCCCCGAATATCAGGATGATACTATCCGTATTACGGTGAAAAACGACATCCAGAGAGAGGAATTTGACAGCCGCCGGAAGTCCATCCTTGAATATTGGCGCAACCATTTCAAACTGAATGTGGATGATCTTGAAATCATCGTGAATGAGCAGAAGGCGGAGAAGAAGGTCATCATCAATTCGGAGGACAAGTTGAACAACATGATGGAACAGAATTCACAACTGAAAGATTTTTTAAGCATTTTACAATTCAGGATAAAAGATTGAAAATTATGAAAAGAATACTATTTATTGCCTTTTTGGGGCTAATCAGCCTCAATTTGTACAGCCAGGCTTGGTTGGATCACGCCGTCGGCGACGGGCGTGTGGACAGTGTATGGCACGGAATTGGTCTCCCACAAAGCTTTAATGGCGAGGGCGTTATCATCGGTGTCACCGACTGGGGTTTTGATTATACCCATCCGGTGTTTTATGACACCAACATGATTCGTTACAGAGTGCTTCGTGCGTGGGACCAGTTCAAGACCAGCGGGCCTGCGCCCGCGGGCTTTGACTACGGCACGGAATATGTCGGCCCCGAGGAGTTGCTCACGGCCCATTGCGACACGTTCAATGCGTACAGTTATGGTTATCATGGCACGCATTGCTCTTCCATTGCCGCTGGCGGAGGAGCCGGCACCAAATACCGCGGTGTGGCACACGAGGCCAACCTGCTCTTCTGCTCCTTCTATCTGGAAGACCCGCACTATGTGATTGATGCGTGGCGCTGGATGTATGACGTGGCCCAACAGGAGGGTAAGCGCCTCGTCATCAGCATGAGCTGGGGAGTCTATTACATGGACAATATGGATGGCACCGGCATGGTGGCTGATGAGATACGCCGCCTCACTGACCTGGGTGTACTGTTCGTCACTTCCGCCGGCAACAATGGCGATACCCCTTTTCATATCAAGCATCTTTTTAGCCAGCCTGCAGACACCATCCGAAGCCAGTTCCTGTTTCCGTACAATAACGGATACTTGTGGGGCTCCTCCATTACCATGATGAACTCTGCCAACAGCCCGTTCGCCTTCTCTTTCAATGTGATGAACAGCAGTTTCGAGACGGTGGCTGAGATCCCGTTTGTTAATACCGCCAATAACGATGGCTATGTGGACACGTTCCTCGTGGCGGGCAACGATACTATCATCTATAATTATGACATCCAATCCTCCACGTCTTACAATCAGGCTCCTGTCGTACGTCTGCGGGTTAAGGCCAACAGCACGTATCGCTTCGGATTGGCCGTGACGGCCGACGCAGGCACGTTCCACGCGTGGAATGTGGCCGAACTCACCAAAGCATACGGCAACTGGGGCGGCGATTTTGTCAGACCTGCCGGACATCCAGACTGGCTGGAGGGCGATAATGAGTATAGCATCAGCACGCCGGGTAATATCGATGAGGTGATTACGGTGGCTGCTCACAGATCCCGCTTCAAGGCTCCTGCTGGCAATATGGCTGGTGGTGAGTTGGCTGATTTCTCCAGTTCCGGACCCTGCTTCCACGATGTCATGAAACCGGATGTGTCGGCTCCTGGTCAGGGGGTGGTGTCCGCTATCTCTTCTTATACAAACACTTACACGGGAACCTATACGAAGAGCATCACGTTCAATGGAAGAACTTACCGTTTTGCTGCTCTGTCGGGCACGTCCATGTCCTGCCCGTTTGTGGCCGGTGTGGCTGCGCTCATGTTGCAGGCCAATCCTTATCTCTCTCCGCAGCAAATCCATGATATTATCAACGAGACTGCCTACAATGACGAGTTTACCGCCGATTTTGGCCCCATCCGTTTCGGTCACGGCAAAGTGGATGCCCATGCCGCCGTGCTGATGGCTCTCAATACGGTGGGTGTGCAGAATTACGAGGCCGCCGAACAATCCTCCTACACCATCTTCCCGAATCCCACCTCCGATGATTTCTGCTACCTGACGGTACAGAGCAATGCTCCGGCTATCCGCTGCACCTTGTATGACCTTATGGGACGCACGCTTTCCACTGAGATGCTTGTCCCGGGAGTCAACACCATCAACCTCCACGGAATTCCATCCGGATGCTATATCCTTCGCCTCAATGACGGAAAACAGGTGACGACGAAAAAACTGGTGAGGAACAATTAACAATTAATAATTAATAGTTAATAGTTAATAGTTAGTGTTTTTTCTACTTTCCTAACTTTCCTGTTTTTAACTTTATATACATTACAAACCTTACGAACTTTACAAACCACAAACCATTTCCCTCCGTGCCATACATAGTAAACGAACAAGAAGAAAATCGAGCCATCGTGCGCAAATATCGTGAGCTGCTGACGGTGGTGTATCCCAAGACTGACAAGGACGAGCGCAAGGCCATCCGCAAGGCGTTTGTGCTGGCTACCAATGCGCATAACGGTGTGCGTCGCAAGAGCGGTGAGCCCTACATTTACCATCCCATTGCCGTGGCCATGATCTGTTGTAAGGAGATGAACCTCGGCGCCACCTCCGTCATCTGCGCTCTGCTGCACGATGTGGTTGAGGATACGGACTATACGTTGGAGAACATGCGTGATATGTTCGGAGACCTCGTGGCGGAGATTATCGACGGCCTCACCAAGATTGAGGACCTTGTGTTTGACAATAATATGTCAATCCAGGCCGAGAATTTCAAGAAGATTTTTCTGTCCATGTCCAAGGATGTACGTGTCATCCTCATCAAGTTGGCTGATCGACTCCACAACATGCGCACGTTGGATTCCATGCCGCCGGAAAAGCAGTTGAAGATAGCCTCCGAGACCTCCTATTTCTATGTCCCGTTTGCCCACCGGCTTGGTCTATACACCATCAAGAGTGAGTTGGAAGACTATGCCATGAAGTACACCAACCCGACGGAGTATTATGCCATAGCCGAGCGGCTGAAGGGTACCGAAGAGGAACGAACCCACCTTATCGAGGAGTTTGTAAAGCCTATCAAGGAGAATCTTGAAGCTAACGGTATCCACGCCGAAATATCCTCCCGAACCAAGTCCATCTATTCCATCCATCAGAAAATCATACGGAAGAATGTGAATTTTGAGGATATATACGATATCTTCGCTGTGCGGTTCGTTTTCGACAGTCCGATAGAGGAGGAGTTTGAAATCTGCTGGAAGATATATAAGATTGTATGCCTGCTATACCAGACCAATCCATCCCGCGACCGCAATTTCCTCACTCATCCCAAGGCCAATGGTTATCAGTCGTTGCATCTGACGGCCATGAGCAAGGCGGGCAAATGGGTGGAGGTGCAGATTCGTTCCAAGCGAATGGATGAGATTGCCGAGAAGGGCTTGGCAGCCCACTACAAGTACAAAGAGGACGGCACCGACGACAGTGACGTGGATGCCCGTTTGGAAGATTGGCTGCTCAAGACCCGCGAGATCTTGATGAGCAAGGACTCCGATGCGTTGGACTTCCTGAACGAGGTGCGTCTCAATTTGGGCTTGAAGGAGGTGTATGTGTTCACTCCGAAGGGCGAAATGAAGACTTTGCCCGCTGGCTCCACAGTGCTGGATTTGGCATACGCTCTGCACACGAATCTGGGCGACCATTGCATCGGCGCGAAGGTCAACTACAATATTGTGCCGCTGAACAAGGTGCTGGAGAACGGCGACCAGGTGGAGATTATCACCTCCAAGCGACAGACTCCGAAGTCGGAGTGGGTGGAGTTTGTACGTACCTCCAAAGCCAAGCGCAGCATCCGTGACTTCCTGCGTGCCGAGTTGCGCAATGCTGCCTCGCAGGACGACCAGCATGCTGGCACCAAAAATGCCGATAGTCAGACACCCAAGGAAATTGCCGAGTTCAAGCGCAAGGTGTCTGGTGAAATTGCCAATAAGACCATTGATGAACTGATTGACGAACAGTTGAAAACCACGCCCAGCGCTTTCATGTTGGACGGGGATTATGAAAAAATAAAATATGTTGTCGCCACTTGTTGTAATCCCATTCCCGGCGATCAGGTTGTGGGCTTTCAGGTGGCTGACAATAAGATTGTGGTGCATCAGACCTCCTGTCCGCACGCCATTGAGCAGATGTCGAAATTCGGCAACCGCATTATCAAGACCAAGTGGCGCAAGGGTCAGGATGTGGCCTTCTTGTCTGGCATCCGTCTCTCCGGTTTTGACCGCAAGGGTATGATCAAGGAGATTATCGACGTGGTCACCTCGCAGTTGGATTTGAATATCCGTTCGTTGAATATCGAGACGAAGAACAACGTGTTCACGGGCACGCTGATGCTCTACATCCAGAGTGTGCGCGCCCTCACCAACCTAATCGAGTCGCTCCGGTCTATCGACAGTTTGGAGAAGGTAGAACGCATCGGCTATGATGCGTAGGGTCGGAATAGGAAGATATTGTTCTTGTTATTAGTAGAAAGCGAAAATAGAATAAGCAAAAGAAAACGGACCCATCCATTGAAGGACGGGTCCGTTTTTATAATATGTAAGAATGGGCGATTACTTACCGCAGCAGCAGTTTTCGTTCTTGATGGCGGCTTGGGCGGCGGCAAGACGAGCCACCGGCACGCGGAACGGCGAGCAGGACACGTAGGTCATGCCGGCCTTGTAGAAGAACTCCACGGATGCGGGATCACCACCGTGCTCACCGCAAACACCACATTTCAAGTTGGCACGGGTGCTGCGACCACGCTCCACACCAAGTTTCACCAATTGGCCTACACCTTCTTGATCCAACGTGTTGAACGGATCGGCAGGGATGATCTTCTGGTCCACATACTCGTGAACGATGGCGTTCACATCGTCGCGGGAGAAGCCGAAAGTCATCTGGGTGAGGTCGTTGGTGCCGAAGGAGAAGAACTGGGCCACGCTGGCGATCTTGTCGGCCACCAATGTGGCGCGCGGGATCTCAATCATTGTGCCGAACAGATATTCGATCTTGACACCGAACTTGGCTTCCACCTCGGCCAAAACACGGTCGGCGATGGCTTTCTGGTGCTCCAGCTCTTTCACGTTGATGGTGAGCGGAACCATGATTTCCAGATGCGGGTCGAAGCCCTCTTGCATCAATTCGGCCGTGGCCTCAAACAGGGCGCGGAACTGGGTTTCGGTGATTTCAGCATAGATGATGCCAAGACGCACACCACGGAGACCCATCATCGGGTTCACCTCATGCAGGGCGTCGATACGCTTTTTGATTTCCTCAAAGCTGATGCCGCGCTCTTTGGCTTTCTCGCGCTGTTTGTCTTCCGTCTGGGGAACGAACTCATGCAACGGCGGGTCCATCAAGCGGAAGGTGAGCGGTTTGCCGTTCATCACCTTCAACGTGCCCTTGGCGGCTTCCTTGATGTAAGGCTCGAGTTCTTTCAGGGCAGAAACGCGCTCTTCCAAGGTGTCGGAAAGAATCATGTTGCGCAGTTTCTCTAACGGTTTCTCGCTGTTCTTGCCGTAGAACATGTGCTCGATACGGAACAGACCGATACCTTCAGCACCGAAGTTGATGGCGTTCTGCGCATCTTCCGGATTGTCGGCGTTGGTGCGCACGCCCATGGTGCGGTATTTGTCCACCAGTTTCATGAACTCTTGGAAGAGCGGGTTTTCAGTGGCATCAATCATCTTCACCTCTTCGGCATAGACCCAGCCCTTGGAGCCGTTCAAGCTCAGCAGGTCGCCCTCCTTGAAGGTTTTGCCGGCGATGGTGACGGTGCGGCTGTTCATGTCGATTTTCACGGCATCGCAACCCACGATGCAGCACTTGCCCCAGCCGCGGGCCACGAGAGCCGCGTGGGAGGTCATACCGCCGCGGGCGGTCAGGATGCCGGTAGCGGAACGCATACCCTCCACATCCTCAGGGTTGGTCTCCTCGCGCACGAGGATGTTCTTGATCTTCTTTTCAGTATAGGCTTTGGAAGTCTCGCTGTCCAAGGCAATAACGCCTACGGCGCCGCCGGGGCCTGCGGGCAGACCTTTGGCAAGGACGTCGTGCTTCTTTTCGTCAGCGGCATCCAGAATCGGGTGCAACAGCTCGTCGAGTTGGGCGGGCGTGAGGCGCATCACCACTTCTTTTTCATCAATAAGGCCTTCGTGCAGCATGTCCAGAGCCATGGTCAGAGCGGCCACGCCCGTACGTTTGCCCACGCGGCATTGCAACATGTAGAGCTTGCCTTCCTGGATGGTGAATTCCACGTCCAGCATGTCGTGATAGTTTTTCTCCAGGATTTCGCGGATGTCGCAAAGTTCCTTGTAGGTATCGGGCATCAGCTCCTGCATGGAGTGCATCATCTTGTTCTGCTCGTTTTTGGTCTCGTCGTTCAGCGGGTTGGGGGTGCGGATACCAGCCACCACATCCTCGCCTTGGGCGTTGATGAGCCATTCGCCATAGAATTGGTTGTCGCCGGTGGCGGGGTTACGGGTGAAGGCCACGCCGGTGGCGGAGTTGTCACCCATGTTGCCGAACACCATCGCTTGTACGTTCACTGCGGTGCCCCAGTCATCGGGAATACCTTCGATGCGACGGTATGCAATGGCCTTTTTGCCGTTCCAGCTCTTGAACACGGCCTTGATGCCGCCTTCAAGTTGGGCTTTGGCGTCGTCGGGGAACTCGGTGCCGAGCACCTCGCGGATTTTGGCCTTGAAAGCGTCGGCGAGTTTCAGCAGCTCTTCTGCGGTAATCTCGGTGTCGCTCTTGTAGCCCTTCATCGCCTTGAACTCATCCAGCATGTCATCCAGTATCTTGCGGATGCCTTTGCCGTCGGCGGGTTCGATGCCCTCGGCTTTCTCCATCACCACATCAGCATACATCATGATGAGACGACGGTAGGAGTCATAGACGAAACGGGGGTTGTTGGTTTTCTTGATCAGGCCGGGGAGCGTTTTGGAGCTGAGACCGATGTTAAGTACGGTGTCCATCATGCCAGGCATGGAGCTGCGGGCGCCAGAGCGGCAGGAGACGAGCAGGGGGTTCTCGGCGTCATCGTATTTGAGACCCATGATGTTCTCCACATTCTTCATACCCGCCCAAACTTCGTCCATAAGTCCTGCGGGAAGCTCGCAATTGTTGGCATAATAGGCGGTGCAACATTCGGTGGTGATGGTCAGACCGGCAGGCACTGGGAGACCCAGAAGACACATCTCCGCAAGGTTGGCACCCTTGCCACCGAGCAGGTTTTTCATGTCAGCTTTACCTTCAGCAGTCTTTCCTCCAAAGGTATAAACGTACTTAACGTTACTCATATTCAATGTTTTAAGTTAATAATTAGGGTTTCGTTTTAACGGGTGCAAAAATACAAAAAAGGTTTTTACCTCCAAACGTGTTCGGGGGGTGAATTTATAACTTTTTTGAATGATGGTGTGATGTCCTGAATTTGGTGCGGGCTGGTTATGCCATTTGTACAAGCTGGTCGTAGAGTTGTCGCATGCCCTTGGTGGCCACCGCCTTGATGAAGTGGACGTTGCGGGATATGGGCTGCACATCCTTGGGGTCGATGACGTAGATGGGGGTGCCGGCGGGGGCGTAGTGGATGAGGCCGGCGGCGGGATACACGTTCAGCGACGTGCCGATGATGATCAGGATGTCGGTCTTTTCCACCACTTTGGCGGCCTCCTCAATCATGGGCACGGCCTCGCCGAACCAGACGATAAAAGGCCTCATGCGGGCTCCGTCGGGGGTCTTCTCGTCGTAGCCGATGGGCCGGTAGCCGATGTCCTGTACAAAACGTTTGCCGTTCTCGCTGCATGCCTTGGTGGCCTCGCCGTGCAGGTGGATGATCTTGCTGGACCCGCCACGCTCGTGCAGGTTGTCGATGTTCTGCGTGATGACGGTGACATCATAGTATTCTTCCAACTTGGCGCAGAGTTTGTGGGCCTCGTTGGGCTCGGTGTGCGCCAGCTCGGCACGCCGCGCGTTGTAGAAGTCAGTCATCAGGTCGGGGTTGCGGTACCACGCGTCAATGGTGGCCACGTCCTCCACATTATAGTTTTCCCACAGACCGTCGCTGTCGCGGAAAGTCTTGATGCCGCTCTCTGCGCTGATGCCGGCACCGGTAAGTATAGCGATTTTTTTCATATCGTGACTGATTGTTAATTGTTAACTATTAATTATTAACTATTAATTATTAATTATTAATTATTAATCGAACCACTAGTCCCCAAACGCCATGCCCACGCTGCGGGCGGTGTGGATAAGGAAGTCCTTGTCGGGGCACACTAAATGTGGGCTTTTCAGGGCGTCGGCAAGGGGCACGCTGGAAATGTTGGGGTGGCGGTACACGACCAGCTGGCCGTACTGTTTGTCCTTGACCAGCTCGAAGGCCTTGACGCCGAACTCGGTGGCCAGGATGCGGTCGTAGGCCACGGGCGTGCCGCCGCGCTGCAGGTGTCCGAGCACGGTCACGCGCACGTCATGCTCGATGCCGAGTTCCAGCAACTCCTGCCGTAGCACTTCGCCCACGCCGCCTAATTTGATGTGGCGGTCGCCGACAGCGGTGGGTGCCTGGCCGGTGACTTTCCCGTCGGTTTTCTTAGCCCCTTCGGCGATGACGATGTTGCAGAAGCCCATGCCGTTTTGGTAGCGTGTTTCGATTTTTTCTGCAATTTTACGGGGATCGTAGGGTATTTCGGGGATGATGCACACCTCTGCGCCGCCGGCGATGGCCGTGTGAAGGGCAATCCAGCCGGCATCGCGGCCCATCACCTCCATGATGAAGACGCGGTTGTGGCTCTCCGCCGTGGTCACTAATTTGTCGAAGGCTTCAGTGGCAATCTGCACGGCCGTCTGGAAACCGAAGGTGAAGTCGGTGGAGGAGAGGTCGTTGTCGATGGTCTTGGGCACGCCCACCACGGGGATGCCCATCTCCATGAGCTTCAGGGAGATGCCCTGCGAGCCGTCGCCGCCGATGTTGATGATGGCGTCAAAGCCCATCTCTTCCAAGCGGCGTTTCATCAGCTGCGAGCGGTCTTCCATCACCCACGAGCCGTCGGGCTGCTTCACGGGGAAGTGGAAGGGACCGCCCTTGTTGGTGGTCTTGATGATGGTGCCGCCCTTGACGTGCAGTCCGGAGACCATCTGCTCCGTGAGGCGTACAATTTCGATGTTGTCTTTCAGAATCCCGTTGAAGGATTCTATGCAACCGTATATCTCCCAGTCGGTTTCCTGTGCGGACCGTTTCACGATGCCGCGGATCACGGCGTTGAGGCCGGGGCAGTCGCCGCCGCCTGTCGCCACGAGAATCTTATGTGCCATAGTCAGTTCTTGTTTGAAAGCGGCAAAGATACGAATAAAACGAACACGGAGGGAGACTCTTTTTTTTGATAATAAAGCTATACGATTTGAAAAAAATGTATCTTTGTCGCATAAAAGATATTTGAAAAAAATGTATCTTTGTCGCATAAAAGATAATTGCCATGATGAAAAAATACGTTCTTCTTATTATTCAAATTTTTGTTATGGGTGCAATATCCGCTCAATCGCCGCTTGCCCGCACGTATGATTACGATGCGTCGGGAAATCGGTTGTTGCGCAAGACTGTTACGATGCGGAGTGCAGTGGCTGAACCCGATACAATGGAAATTACAGACAGTCGGAAAAATGCGGATTGTTTCATTGACCAAATCGGGCGTTGGGATGTTCATGTGTTTCCTAATCCCACATCGGGTTTGTTGACTTTGTCGTTTGACAAACCGGTGAAAAAGGGTTTGTATCAAGTCTTTTCCCTGTCGGGGAAGATTCTCATGAAAGGGAATTTGGCACAAAAAACACAGTTGGACATGTCTGCAATGCCTTCTGGCACATACCTTCTTGAAATCAAAATAGATAATCTTGATGAAACTTGGAAAATCATAAAACAATAAACTATGAAAACAATATCAAAGATGAATAATATTTTCACACTTCGTCTGCCACTATGGCTTCTCTTATTATTTGCCATACTGCTGTCGGGGAAAATGAAAGGTCAGAACACAAACCTCCCTGTGGGGGTGATTCCGGGAAATGCAGGAGTGTCGGCTTTGGGCGCAGCCACATACACCATTCCTATAGAGGTGATTCCGGGAACAGCGGGTGTTCAGCCAAACCTTAACGTGATGTTCAGTAGCGTGACGGGGTTCGGTGCTTTGGGTACACAGTGCGATTTGGGTGGGATTTCTGTCATCAGCCGAGTGGGGAAAAACCAGTTCCTTGACCATTCGTCATCAGCTGTTTCACTTGACTACAAGGACCGTTTTTCTCTTGACGGTAATCGTCTGGTATGTATGGACCCAACGCAGTACGGTCTTGACGGAACCACCTATTACCCTGAATTTGAAGACTATTCTTACGTTGTTTCGTATTCTGGATATGGGAATGGACCTGATTTTTTCAAGGTTTATTCTGATAACGGGACGATTGCGGAATATGGAAAACATGAAAACTCCAAGCAGATTATAGGAAATATTGTGCTTAACTGGTATGTAAACAAAATCACCGACCGGAACGGCAACTATATGACCTACACATACGGTCATAGTGGCAATGAGATTTGGATAGAACACATAGACTATACGGGAAACAGTAATGCGGGATTGTCTCCATACGCCCGCGTTTCATTTGTTTATGACACCACCTCTCACATAGGATCCCGTTTTGTTTACGGATATGAGATTCGCCAGACCCGGCTGCTTTCTTCAATACGCGTGGAATACTACAACGGAGGTGCGTATGAATTGGTGCGCCGGTATGATTTTACGTACAGCTACGAATCACCAAAAAAATTGGAGAACATCCATCTTACGGCTTCTGATGACCAGACCATGCTGAATCCCGTGTCGTTACAATGGGAAACCCAGGGTGTGGGAGTGCCGGATACGACACATATATATACTTCGGCTTTCCATAATGGGTCGAAGCATTTGTCCATTGACTTCAACAAGGACGGTCTTGTTGACATAGTGGAATATGATGCCGACCATTGTGTATTCTTTCAAAATACGGGGAATACGTTCCAATATGTGCATGTGGAAACTGCCGATGTTTCGAATGAATGGCAGATACTCCTATGTGTTGCCGCTGATGTGGACGGGGATGGCTATAGTGAGCTTCTTATTGTTTACCAAAAACCTACCGCATCAAAAATCCACGTGTTTGAAGTTTCGTATAATGGGTCTTCATTTCACACGGAGGAGTTTTCAAGCGAGATTCAGGCCAGTGCCGTACATAAAGATAATGTTTTTGCTGGTGATTTTTTCGGCAACGACCGCCATCAGATGTTGCTTCATTTTGATACAAGAGTCATGTTGCTGGGAGATTACAAAGGTTCTTTTAGAACCATCTATATCAACACGTTGCAGAATTCCCTTGTTGAAATTCTGGATTTTGACGGTGATCGTCAGATGGAGTTCATGGTATTGAACAGGGATGTGAATATATTCAAATGCGATCCGGATAATAATACAATCAACCGAATACGACGGCTGAATCATTTGCCGGATAAATTCATTGGAACGGGCGATTTCAACGGGGACGGCATATCCGATTTGCTTTTAAGGACAATAGACAACCCGGATCCGGGGTTGTCTTATTGGGTTTCTTTTGGTACGGGCCACGATTTCACTTCTGCCGTTGCTCATGACACGTACCTTTACCATACGGCAGGGGATAAGACTCCCCCTCGCGTGGCGGACATAAACGGCGACGGATACGATGACATTATGACTTTTATATTGAGTAATGCAGGATTAAAGGTCCAATATCATTTGGGAAGAGGTTATTATAACGACACATTACATTTTTTACGTTGCAATCACATCCCACATCCTTGTTTAGTTACCAGTTCAGAAATGACAGGTGGAGACTATGACATCCTTATCGGTGATTTCGACAACAACCATCATCTTGACATTTTGGTTTTCAAGGATATTGGCACATCTATTCCGGGAGTCATGCTGTACGATTTCAACGCAGAAAAGCAGCCTCCTCAAATGGTGCAGCTGAACAAGGGTGACGGTTCCTTCACACGATGGCACTTCAGGGAAATCCGTGGCATGATATACCGATATGCATCTTTCATAAGCCAAATCCCGCTGTTTTTCAATGTGGTGGATACACTTACAAGTTCCGGTGAAACCCCTGTAGACCTTCATCGGACTTGTTATGATTTTGCAGTGCCCTATTACACACCTCGCAGGCGGCAGGTGCTGGGCTTCGGCAGCACGGTGGTCCGTGATATGACACATCATACCACCGACAGCATGACGATGACCAATGTGAAGGCTGAAAACAACGTCTGGCAGGACGTTCTTCTTCCCGTAAGCCGGAAAAAGTATGTCGGGAACAGGCTTCTGCAAACGACGGAATATGGGGCCGAATGTCATCTGCTGCCCCTTAACCGAAGGATACTTATCACACCTCTCTCTGTCACCACCAACCATCTGGAAGGGACCGTCTCCACTGTTCGGAACACGTATTATGTGAGCGGTCGCTTGCGAAGCAGCACTTCGGAGGTCCGGGATGTGGCTGCCGCAGAGCCTCTGACATTGGATTCCGTACGGTATGCGTACCTTTCCATTACAATCCCTAACGGCATCAGCATCACTTTGCCGGACTCTTCTGAAACAATTTCGCGTATGGCCGGCAGTCCTCGGCAGATTGTCGGGACAAAGCGCTATACGTACAATTATCTGGGACAGCCCGTAACCTGCAACACAATGTCTGATGGCCAAACCGTCATCAAACAGTTTGGAGGGTATAATGCTTACGGCCTTGCCACTGAGGAGACCTTGTCGGCTGACAGTTGCCAAAGTCGTATGACCAGCCTTTCGTTCGACCCCACCGGACGCTTCGTGGTGCAGGCCACTAATCCTCTTAACCATTCAACATCCAGTGTATATGATCCCAAAACCGGCCTCGTGCTGGCGAAGACAGATGCGAACGGGCTGACGACCACCTACTCATACGATTCCTGGGGACGGATGGACACGGTTCGCTATCCAGACGGCACCATGACCACATACGCCTGCCGATGGTACACGCAGTCATCCATACCCAAGGCCTTATATTATACAGTGGCACAGACCACTGGATCGGCCCGCGAGTACCACTATTACGATCTGCTCGGACGCAATATCCGAACCCGGAAAATCGACTCTTACACCGACACTCGCTATAACACCAAGGGTTTGGTTGACAGTGTATCAGCCCCTCATGCCGTGGGCGTGGCGGATGTTGACAAACTTTGGCATACCTATCAGTACGACAGCCTTGGCAGACTCACCTCTGAACACGGACCCTACACGGATCTTTCCTACAGCTATTCGGCCCGTACTGTGAGCATAACGGACAACCTGAGGCAAACCACCACAGTGAAAACCTCCGATGCCGCCGGCAGACCGCTATTAGCATCGGACCCGGGTGGAACCATTCTTTACCAATACGCCTTGGACACCTGTAGCGGACATACGGTACTGCGCACGGATGTGACTACGGTTGGCAATACCACTTCTGCATGGACTGACCAGCAAGGGAACCGGTTGAAATTGGACGACCCGGATGCCGGTGTCCTGACATACCAATATAACACGTACGGGGAACTGGTGCGGCAGACTGACGCACGAGGCTTTTCCACCCTTTTCACATACGACAAGCTGGGGCGTGCCACACAGAAAACGTACACCGATACGACAGGGACCCTCCGGACTGTAAATTTCACCTACGACCAGTTTTCCAGCAACAACCGTGGGCGTGGAAAGCCTTCCACCATACAGATAAACGACACCCTTGCCGAACAGTATGTCTATGATCAATTGGGTCGATTGAAGCAAACCACCCGCTATGTGGATGGGACCGCCCACACGGAAATTTGTACTTATAATGCCTTTGGACAACTTGACACATTTGCATATCCCGACGGATTTGCCGTGAAATACGGATACGAAGAAAGCGGAAGACTGAATGCCATAACCCTGTGCGGAAGCGAAGTCCAGTTGGTAAAGGTGCCACGATACAATCTGTATGGCCATGCCACCCGCATTGAATACGGCAACGGACTTGCCACGGATTGGGAATATGACAGCAGAGGTATACTTACCCGCATCAACACAGGAAATATAATAGACTATGAAGTAATACCCGACACTCTGCCAGGGCCTCCCGACCCTCCCATTGATCCCCCTGTAATAGGACCACTCTCTATACACCCGTTATATATGTCGGGTATGGATGACGTTTATAGCATTGACAGCACTGTGCAAAACTTCCGCTACACATACGACGGTATAGGGCGGCTTGTGCAGCGCACAGGCAGATATGGACAGTACGAAAACTTCCAGTATGACAACCTTGACCGGCTGACCTCTTTTACGCAAGGTTCGGCAAACGGCATTTCCCAGACTTTCTCCACTGTATATAATACACAGGGCAACATTACGGGCAGCACCCTGGCGGGCTCCTACCAGTATGACAGTGAAAAGCCGCACGCGGTGACATCCGTGATGCCCTCCACCAACTTTCCGGAGGCAATTTCTTCCTCACAATGCGAAACGGAGTACAATTTCTTGAGCCAGCCTTCACGAATTGCGGAGGAAAATGTGGAGATTCTGTTGGAGTACGGAGCTGACAACCAACGTGCGAAGACGGTATTCAAAAACAGTGGGCATATTGCTCGCACCCGCTACCATATCAGTGCCAATTATGAGAGGGAAACGGATTTGAGGGGCGTGGAATGGAACTACCATTACATCTACGGGCCCAACGGCCTCGCCGCCCTCTGTGTGCGGCGTGATGGGGTGGACAGTCTCTATTACGTACACCCCGACCGTTTGGGCAGTTACACGCACATCACCAATGCAGGCAAGCAGGTAGTGCGGGCGTTACACTTCGACCCATGGGGCAACGTGAAAGCCGACACCAACTGGACGGTGTTTGCCACGAACGCCCCTTCTACGCTGATACGCTCTTTTCGCTTCGACCGCGGCTTTACCGGCCACGAGCACTACGCCGACTTGAAGATTATAAACATGAACGGCCGCCTGTACGACCCTGTGATTGCCCGTTTCTTTTCGCCTGACAACTTTGTGCAGCTGCCCGACTTCACTCAGAGCTATAACCGGTATTCGTACTGCCTGAACAACCCGTTGCAATATGTGGACCCGAGCGGAGAGAAGTTGAAATGGTGGCAGAATCTGCTGATTGGTTTAGGATTAGATTTCTTGACAGGAGGGGCTGTCTCTACGGCAGCATCTTTATTAGGAACCTCCGTGGCCTTCTCAAGTACCAGTATTGGTTATGAGATGCAGAAATTAGTCTCACCTGTTGCTTTCAAGTTTAGTTACGGTTTTGGTTCCCGCAACCATATCGGGTTTGATGCTTCGTTTGGGCCTGGCGGCATATTGGATTACCGCTGGCACGGTGGTGTTAGTTACTATTTTGGCGATAACGCCTACGGCAAATATAACGGATGGGAATTCCGCGACGGGGCTGAAATACGATGGTATGGTGTGGCAAGTATTTCAGGTACACGATTCAGTGCAGGGGAATATTCACAGATTACGAATAAAATAACCATAGGAAATGCTCGTAAAAACATTTCGTATGAAAACGACCAGTTGTTCGGCATTGGCAAAGTACTGGGAATATATAACGCTGATGGAGGGGATCGCTGGCGTTCGGCCGCTGTACAATTTCGTTACGGACTTTTCAATGCCACTCTCAATCTCTTCACTGGAGACCCAGGATTAGTTGAAAGGGATCGCAGTATTACTAATTATTTCCATGAATACTATAGTAGTGAAGGAGCTCTGGATGCCAATCAACGAGCTGGAGTCCTTAGTTTTGGATTTGGTTCATTTCGTTTAGGACGTAATTCTGAAATCATACGACATATTTTTCAAAATGAGTTAGCACACTCTGCCATTATGAAAGATGGACCTGCATGGTTCAAGTTTTTAGACATCGAACCAACTTGGTTTTGGTATTTCGGTAGTTTCAATGGCAATACATTATGGTAGAATCGTATAATAATGCTATTATGAATAGACATATTACATATATAATGATATTTATCAATTTGCTGTTTTTCAGTTGTACAAAACCAACACACCAATTTTCCAAAGAATCATATACGGGAGGAGAACTGCGGACAGATGGTTTTTATTACACTAATCTTTATTATCATGATCGTAACAATGTCCCTTCTGATGGATTCTTTCACCTGATTTTTTTATACAGAGATGGTTTATGGTTTGAAGGTGTTTCTTTTTTCGAAGCCAATGATATTAACATGATTTCGCAAGAGTGCATCGAGCATGTCATATCTGCGTATCCTTGGCGTTACGATAATATTAACGAATGGGGTGTCTATAAGGTCCTTAAAGATCGATTATATTGGACAATGTGTGAGTATCGAGGAATGGGAGACTGGTTTACTTCCTTGGATTCAGCTTACATTCTAAATGATACCACTTTTGTAAAAGTAAATTATACTTCCCAGAGTAATGGCCATCAGCCCTACGAAATCACCTATCATTTCCACCAATTCTCCTACAAACCTGACAGCAGCGTTGCATACCAGTGGTGGTAGGTATAATGTCCCCAAAATTTCCGACAGCAAGTTAACCCCCAAAAAGTATAATGCTCCCCAATTTCATACCGTAAACCAAATAAATTGTACTTTCGCAGCAGAAAAGATGATGACCTTGACCCGAACATACAGTCCTGTGGAAATATCCGTGCGATACGCGGAGACACAAGGTTTTACCGGCCACGAGCACTACGCCGACTTGAAGATTATAAATATGAACGGGAGGCTCTACGACCCCGTGATTGCGCGTTTCTTCTCGCCCGACAATTTTGTTCAGGCACCGGATTTCACGCAGAGTTTCAACCGATATTCGTATTGTTTGAACAACCCGCTGCAGTACGTGGATCCGAGCGGGGAGAATGTCTTCGATGCATTCCTATATGGCTTTTGCTGCATCCTCACTTTACCCGCCCGTATAATAACGGAGGGAGTCAGTTGGGTAAACGACCATATCAACGGTGACGTGAAGCCTGACGGCTACTTCCATGCCGACTATCTTTTCAATTGCGATCCTCCGCACGAAATAGACTATCAAAATGTCGTAAACTTGCAAAATCCGTACACAGCCACCTATTATGAACCCGACATGATGACCGACGCCGACGGCACCACCTACCGCACCGAGTACTATTGGGCGGCGGTGGGGTCGGGAGGAGAACATTGCTACAAGGTGGGCAAGGGCTTCTGGAAGAAAATCTTCACCCCCTACAAGGAAACGGGCAGGTGGTACACGAGGATGGTGCCGGTAGAGACAAAAGACGAAAAACTCCCCAATGATAATTCAAATGTCACTACTGTTGATGTTGGAATGGTCACTAATTTCATAGGGGTATCATCTTCTATTTATTCTGAAGGCAATTCAGGTTTGAATTATTATGTTCCTTATGGAATTTCCGTTTTGGCTTATGGCACACAAATGTTTGATATTGGAAGGGACGCATACAAGAATTGGCCTCCTTCCTTTGAAAATGCGTATGATTTCGCGACTGCGAACATTGGCTTTTGGGGAGGCCCGGAGGGTGCAATAGTAGGATTTACGCTAGATTTTCTTAAACGTGGTGTAAAATGGACTGCCAATTATTTATCTGAATTTGAAATGGAATTAAGAAGAATAAACTCACCTCAAACATACTATTAATATGAAGTCTTCCTTATCTTATAGAAATCTTTTTTTTGAGGGAATTATTCCCCTGTTGTCTGTGGTGGTATGGATACCGGTGTTTTATTGGATTTTGAATTATCAATGGACAAATCCACTATGGGAAAATATTTTATTTCTTCTTCTAATTATAGATATGATATTTCTTCTTTCCATTTATCCCATTGGTGTTTTGGTTAAATATCTCCTATACGATTACGATACGTTATTGGAGTACGATGTTTGTAACGAAAAGATTAGTTATGACAGGGAAGATATTAAGGTCGATTTTCAATTATCAGACATAGAATCTTTTGTCCGAATTCGCCCTCTATTAAGATCAGCGATAGGCTCTATATATGAAATAAAACTAAAATCAGGTTGTGTTATTACAGTGACAGATTTGCTTTCTGTAATGCAACAAATAGAAAAACATTTTGAAATAATCGATACATATTACGAATGTGTGCTGTTTCGTAAATTTTACAACGTTAGACCCAAAAATGATGATTCAAAATAGTGCACATTATTACTACGTCTATGGCGCCAACGGCCTCGCCGCCCTCTGCGTGCGCCGCAACGGGGTGGACAGTCTCTATTACGTACATCCCGACCGGTTGGGCAGCTACACGCACCTCACCGATGCCGACAAGCAGGTGGTGCGGGCGTTGCCTGTGATGAGAAGTTTACCTTTTTCAGCACCCTCATTTCCGAAGCGGATGGTATGAATTTTTTTTGTACTTTTGCCGCCGTTTTTAAAATACCCCAAATATTAATCATTTAAAAATCAAAAAGTAATGAAATCAGTATCTATTAGCGGTTCCCTCCGTGGGAACGTAGGGAAAAAAGATGCAAAAAACCAACGTAACCAGGGCATGATCCCTTGCGTGCTGTACGGCGGAAAAGAACAGAAACTCTTCGTTGTGGAAGAGAGACAGTTCCAAAAACTGCTCTATGTCCCCGAAGTGCAGTATGTTGATCTCAACATCGACGGCTTCGCCACCCGCGCCATCGTGCAAGAAACGCAGTTCCACCCGATTACGGATAAACTCCTGCATGTTGACTTCCTTGAAATCGTGGACGGCAAGCCCATCACCATCGAGCTTCCTTTCATGTTGAAGGGCACATCCCCGGGTGTCCTCAAAGGCGGTTCCCTCCAGAAGAGAGTGCGCAAACTCAAAGTGCGCGGCCTGCTTGAGAACATCCCCGAGAATATCGTGACCGACATCTCCAACATGGAAATCAACGATATGATCAAGATTGGAGACATCCATATCGACAATCTGGAAATCGTTGACAATGCCAACAAGGTCATCGTCTCTGTCAACCCGACCCGTAACGCCGTGGTTGAAGCTGCTGAGGGTGAGGCTGAAGAGGGCGCTGAGGCCTAATCATCAACCCATTCTATATATATAATATTGTAAACATTTAAAATCAGAAAATATGGCAGCAATTGGTGCAATTCGCAAACACGGTGTCGCGTTGATGATTATCATCGGCTTGGCCTTACTTGCCTTCATCTTGGGCGACCTTTCCCAGGTGACCCGTACTTTCTCCAACAAATATGTGATGGCGAAAGTGGATGGGAAGAAGATGGATAACGTCTATAGCGAACAGTACGAGCAGAATACCGCGTTGATGAGACTCCTCCAGAAGAAGTCCTCTTTCGACGAGAATGAAACCTACCAAATCCATGAGATGACCTGGCGTCAGATGCTTCAGGATGCCATCATGGACAAACAGCTCAAGGCCCTCGGTATGGCTTACACCTCCCAGATGGTGGAGGATTTCAAGGCCGACATGGTCGCCAGCCTGAACACGCAGCAGCCTAACCAGTATCTGATGCAGTTCGCACAGGCGCTGGCCGAGCAGTTCGGTCCGGAAAATGCCATGGCCATCATTTCCAATATCGAGGAATATGCCAACAACGAACAGACGAAGGAACTGTATAACGCATACAAGGCCATCGTTCGCTTCGCCCTCTCGGCAGAGAAGTCCAACCACTACTTCTCTTTGGTGCAGGGCTCCCTCTATTTCTCGGATGCCGCCGCCAAGCAGCTGGCTAACGACAATGCCACGGCTATGACGCAGCTCATGATGGTGAATCCGCAGTTGCCGGCTTTCAACGACATCAACGCCAAGCCGACCGACAAGGAGATGAAGGCATTCTACAACACCCATAAGAAAGATCTGTTCACCTCTTACGAGCCGGATCGTGACATTGATGTGGCTGTGTTCCCCATCAATCCCACACCTAAGGATCTGCAGGATATTGAGGATACCGTCCGCGCCGATTACCAGCGCTTCGCCACTGCGGAATCCCTGTTGGATTACAGCATCGAGAAGGGCGTTGGCACAGTGGACAGCACCTTCTACAAGAAAGACGATATCCAGTTGGACATCCTCGACAGCTTGATTTTCAAGATGCCGGTGGGATCCTACATCGAGCCGTTCACTTACGAGAACGCCAAATGGTACTTCGGCAAGGTTTACGGTGGCGCTTTCCGTCCCGATTCTGTGTTCGTGGCTACGATTGAACTCCCGTTCAAGACCTCCCAGAACACGACGGCCAAATACACGAAGAAACAGGCCCGTCTGCTTGCTGACAGCTTGAAGAACGTGATTGCCAGCCGTCAGGCTTCCATCTTCGAACTCCAGCTCAACTACCTCAATGGCCGCGAGCGTACCGACAGCACGTTCTGGTTGCCGGAAAGAGGTACAATAGCCTCCCTCTATAACGAATTGGTGGCCACGCCCGATGGCGGTCTCTATGTATATGCCGCCACTGGTGGTTACATCGTTTTCCAGGTGATGCAGCGCACTCAGCTGATCGAGAAGAGACAATTCGTGCTTTATGATTATGACATTGTCGCTTCCGAGGCCACGTTCAACAACATCAAATCCCAGGCCAACCAGTTTGCCGCTTCCATCTCTTCGGATGCCGACTTGATTTCCGAGGCTGCCAAGAAGGGTATCCAGACGGTGAACGGAACGCATGTGCTTTCCATGGCCACGACCATCGGTCAGCTGCCCAACTGCCGCGACATCGTGAGCTGGGCTTTCGCCGATGGCACGAAGAAAGACGACATCTCCGACGTGATCAATGTGGACAGAATGTTCCTGGCCGTGGCCGCTAACAAGACCGTCCGCAAGGTGGGTGTGCAGAAGTTCGAGAACGTCAAGGCCGACATTGAGGCTATGCTGACGGCTGAGAAGAAGGCTGAGATGGTGGCCGAGATGGTCAACAAGGATCTGGCATCCTCCTCAATGGAGGCTCTCGCCCAAAAATATTCCACTCAGCTGATGGACAGCGTGATGCTCTATTTCGCGGGCGACATGTACCAGAACCGTGGTGTGGAGGGCAAGGCTATTGGCAAGATCTTCAGCTTGCCTGCCAACAAGCCGACGGCTGTTGCCGGTCGCAACATGGTGTATGTGGCCAATCTGCAGCAGACCACCAAGGGTGCCGCCACCCCGGGCTATATGCTGGAGAAGAACATGCTCCGCAACATTCTGATGGGTCGCGAACGTGGCGAGGCCACTCTGATGACCTACCTGATCCAGAACACCTCCGTCATTGACAACCGTTACAAATTCTATCAGAAATAGACATTTTCTTATATTGATTGAGAGGGTGCCCGGCATGTCCGGACACCCTTTTTTTATAGGTGTGAAAAATATCCACAAGAAAATGTTGACGGTAAGAAAAAAAATGTATCTTTGCACGCTTTTTAGAAGTGAAATGGATTGTGGGGTTGGATTTGAGGCGTAGTAGTACGTAACTACTTGATTTCACGGACTGTATTGAAATAGAAGATGGCAAAAGGGTAGGGGTTTCTTATGGTTTACGAATGATAGAATAGTTGCATTTTGCTTCCAAAAGTGCGCTATTTTTTTTTGAAAGTAATCAATAATTAATCAATAAAATAAAATTTGAAGGGATGAAAAAGATTAAAATTACACAAGTTAGAAGTGCGGTTGACAGACCTATCCGTCAAAAAAGATCGTTGGAAGCCTTAGGCATCCGGAAAATGCACCAGACTGTAGAACATGAGGCCACGCCCCAGATCCTGGGTATTGTGGACGCCGTCAAACATTTGGTTTCAGTAGAAGAATTATAACGAGATTAATAACAGTTGAAATTTAGAAACGATGAATTTACACAACTTAAAACCAGCAGCAAACTCAACACACAGTGACAGAAGAATAGGCAGAGGACAGGGTTCCGGCAAGGGAGGCACGTCCACACGTGGTAATAAAGGTGCTAAGTCGCGTTCCGGTTACAGCCGCAAGATCGGTTTCGAGGGTGGTCAAATGCCCATCTACCGTATTTTGCCCAAGAGAGGTTTCAAGAACATCAACCGCGTGGAATACAACGCCATCAATATAAGCACTTTGCAGCATCTTGCTGATAAGAATATCACTGACATTGACCGTGATGTTCTGATTGCCAACGGCTTGGCGAAGAAGAACGACCTGATCGCCATCCTGGCCAAGGGTGAGCTCACCGCCAAGGTGAATGTGAAGGCTGACAAATATTCCGCCAAGGCCAAGGCTGCCATCGAGCAGGTTGGCGGCACGGCAGCGTTAGTCAATGCCCCTGTTGCAGAGTAAGTTTTTAATTTAATCACTTTTTCTCATGAAAAAATTTATTGAAACGATACAAAACATTTTCAGGATTGAAGATCTCCGTAAGAGAATTCTCTATACGCTCTTCATCATCCTGATATACCGTTTCGGTGCCCATGTGGTGCTTCCGGGTATCAATCCCGGCGGTCTTTCCGCTTTCACCAGTGCCGCGCAGAAGGGTATCTTCGGTATGATCGACCTCTTCTCGGGTGGTGCCTTCTCCAACGCTTCCATCTTCGCATTGGGTATCATGCCGTACATCTCCGCATCCATCGTGGTGCAGTTGCTCACATTGGCTGTGCCTTATTTCCAGCGTTTGCAGAAAGAGGGTGAGAGTGGCCGTAAGAAAATCAACCAGATCACGCGTTACCTTACGGTGATCGTGTTGGCCATCCAGGCTCCTGCTTACATCGCCAACCTCGTCAACCAGTTCCCGGGCGCCATTGCCCCGTCCATGCTGGAACACCATGTGCTGGGCTTCACGGCCTTCGGCTTCACGGCTTTCATCCTTTTGATCGCCGCCACGCTCTTCATCATGTGGTTGGGTGAGCGTATCACCGACAACGGTATTGGCAACGGTATCTCCATGATCATTATGATCGGTATCATCGCCCGTTTCCCCTTCGCTATCAAGGCCGAGTTTGTGGCCCGTATCAGTGAGATGAACGGTGGTCCTATCGTTTTCATCATCGAGATTGTGCTGATGATGGTGATTATCGCCCTCTGTATCCTCCTCGTGCAGGGTACCCGCCGCGTTCCGGTCCAATACGCCAAGCGTGTTGTCGGCAACAAACAGTACGGCGGTGTCCGCAACTATCTGCCCCTCAAGGTTAACGCCGCCGGCGTTATGCCTATCATCTTCGCCCAGGCGCTCATGTTCATCCCCCCGATGATCTTCGCCAACGCTTCCCAAGAGTCCATCTCCGGCTTCTGGGGCAGCTTCCTCGATTACAACCGTTTGGGCTACAACGTGGTTTATTTCATTTTGATTATACTGTTCACCTATTTCTATACGGCTATCACCATCAATCCGCAGCAGATTGCCGAGGATTTGAAGAAGAACGGCGGTTTCATCCCGGGCACGAAGCCTGGCAAGCAGACGGCCGAGCTGATTGATAACATCATGTCGCGCATCACGCTTCCGGGATCCATCTTCCTGGGCATCGTGGCTGTGCTGCCGGCCATCGTCCGCATGTTCGGTGTCAACCAGCAGTTCGCACAGTTCTTCGGCGGCACGTCCCTGATCATTATGGTCGGTGTGGTGCTGGATACGTTACAGCAGATTGAGAGCCATCTCTTGATGAGACATTACGACGGTCTCACTAAGTCGGGCCGTATCAAAGGCCGTATGGGTGGTGTTTATGGAGGATAATGGAGAACATGTTCAGAAGAATCAAATATAAATCCGAAGCCGACTTCGAGAAGCTGAGAAAGAGCGCTCATGTGGTGGCTGTTGCCTTGGCAGAGGTTGCCAAGTACATCAAGCCCGGTGTGCCCTTGACCTACCTTGACCAGATAGGGGAGGAGTGCATCCGCGACCATCACGCGATTCCTTCTTTCAAGGGGTTCGAGGGTTTTCCCGCTGCGCTCTGCCTCTCGGTGAACGACGTGGTGGTTCATGGCATCCCCAAAGCGGGCATGTACCTGAACGACGGCGATATCCTGTCGGTGGATTGCGGGGCTCTTCTGGACGGTTTTCATGGTGATTTCGCCTACACGTTCGCCGTTGGGGAGGTTTCCGAGGAGGTTCGTCTGCTGATGGACCGCACCAAGGAATCCCTCAACAAGGCCATCGAGGTGGCTGTGGCGGGCAAGACGGTAGGCGATATCGGCCACACGGTGGAAACATACGTGGGCAAGTACAACTACGGCGTGGTGCGCGAGCTATGCGGCCATGGCATCGGCAAGGACATGCACGAGCGTCCCGACATCCCCAATTTCGGTCGGCCCAACAGTGGCGATCGTCTGCAGGAGGGCATGTGCATCTGCATCGAACCGATGATCACGCTCGGCTCGCACAAAATTTACATGGAGCAGGACGGATGGACCATCCGCACCCGTGACCACAAGCCTGCCGCCCATTACGAACACCAGCTGGCCATCACCTCCAAGGGAACGGAAGTCATCTCCTCCTATAAACTGATAGGTGAAGTCATCGGAACGAACGAACTCTATTAAAAATACAGAATATGGCAAAGCAATCATCATTCGATTTGGACGGCATCGTGACGGAAGCGTGCGGGAACGGGCTCTACCGGGTGCAGCTGGAAAGCGGGCATGTGATCATCGCCCACCTCTCCGGCAAGATGCGCCTGCATTACATCAAGATCCTGCCCGGCGACAAAGTCCAGGTGGCCATGTCTCCGTATGACCTCACCAAGGGGCGGATAACCTTCCGTTATAAAAGTTAAGGAATCAAATAAAGAAAAATAATAACATCAATAAAACAGAAAAAAATGAAAGTAAGAGCGTCAGTTAAAAAGAGATCAGAAGACTGTATCGTGGTGAAACGTCACGGAGTGGTTTACGTGATTAACAAGAAGAACCCTAAGATGAAACAGCGTCAGGGTTAGGATTTATCATCGAATAAAATTATTAATTAACAATAAAATATTAAAGTAATATGGCAAGAATTGCAGGTATTGATTTACCGAAGAACAAACATGGCGAGATCGGCTTGACCTACATTTACGGAATCGGCAGAAGCACTGCCCAAAAGATTCTGACGAAGGCCGGTATCAGCTGGGACAAAAAGGTAAATGAATGGAACGACGATGAGTTGGCAGTTATCCGTGGATTGGTTAATGATTTGAAGGTGGAAGGTCCTCTGAGATCTGAGGAGCAGATGAACATCAAGCGACTGATGGATATCGGCTGTTACAGAGGCATCCGTCACCGTTTGGGATTACCGGTACGTGGACAGAGCACGAAGAACAACGCCCGTACACGTAAGGGACGTAAGAAAACTGTTGCAAACAAGAAGAAAGCAACCAAGTAGTTAATAATCATTACGGATAGAGAAAACATACAGTTATGGCAAAAAATACTAAAACATCCAAGAAAAAAGTTGTCAGAATTGAGGCTTCTGGAAAAGCGTTCATATATGCATCTTTTAATAACGTTATTGTTTCCCTTACCAATAATGACGGTCAGGTTATTTCCTGGTCCTCTGCCGGTAAGATGGGATACAGAGGTTCCAAGAAAAACACCCCTTACGCTGCCCAGATGGTGGCTCAGGATTGTGCCAAGGTCGCTTACGATCTCGGTCTGCGCAAGGTGAAGGTTTACGTTAAAGGTCCGGGACAAGGCCGTGAATCTGCAATCCGCTCCATCAACACCACGGGTATCATCGTGGAAGAGATTACGGATGTCACTCCGCTTCCGCACAACGGTTGCCGTCCTCCCAAACACAGAAGAGTATAATTTTTTACAGTATCTTATAACAATAAAAAAAGTTTACAATTATGGCAAGATATACAGGACCTAAAACGAAAATCGCAAGAAAATTCAAAGAACCGATTTACGGACCGGACAAGAGTCTGGAGAGAAAGAACTACGCTCCGGGCCAGCATGGTCAGAGCCGGAGACGCTCCAAACTTTCCGAGTACGGCATGCAGCTTCAGGAGAAGCAGAAAGCCAAATACACCTACGGTCTTCTTGAGCGTCAGTTCCGCAAACTGTTCCATTTGGCAGCCCGCAAGAAGGGTGTCACGGGCCAGAACCTCATGCAGCTTATCGAGTCCCGCTTGGACAATGTGGTGTTCCGCTTGGGCATTGCGCCTTCCCGTGCCGCCGCCCGCCAGTTGGTTTCCCACCGCCACATCTCCGTCAACGGCGCCATCTGCAACATTCCTTCCCGTCTGCTGGTTCCCGGCGATACGGTGGAGGTGCGCGAGCGCTCCCAAGCTCTTGAAGTCATCACCAATTCCCTCAGCGGCAAGGCGATGAACTCCGCTTGGCTCGAATGGGATGGCAACCTCATGGTCGGCAAGTTCATGAACTATCCGCAGCGCGAGGAAATCCCCGAGACCATTAACGAGCAGGCTATCGTCGAGTTGTACTCCAAATAGTGATCAGTGATTAGTGAACAGTGATCAGAACAAAGAACCCTTCCGGATCACAGTTCACAGCTCACAGTTCACACGATATTAATTACAGATCACAAATTAAAACACAAAAAAATGGCAATATTAACATTTCAGAAACCCGATAAGGTCATCATGAACGAGGCCGACGATTTTCACGGCATATTTGAATTTCGTCCCCTGCAGCAAGGCTACGGCGTAACCATCGGTAACGCCCTGCGCCGCGTGCTGCTCTCTTCATTGGAAGGCTATGCCATTACCTCCGTCAAAATCGAGGGTGTTGCCCAGGAGTTCTCCTCCATCGCGGGCGTGATGGAAGATGTCACCGACATCGTCCTGAACCTCAAGCAGGTGCGTTTCAAGAACAAGATTGAGAACAACAATGCTGAGAAGGCTACCATCATCATCTCCGGCCAGGAACAGTTCACCGCCGGTGATATGAACCGCTTCCTCAACTTCTTCCAGGTCCTCAATCCCGAGCTGCTGATCTGCCGCATGGAACCCTCTGTGAAACTGGTCATGGAGATCACCATCGACAAAGGTCGCGGTTATGTGCCCGTGGAGGACAACCACACATTGCACGAGGGCATCAACGTCATCGCCATCGATTCCATCCATACGCCCATCAAGAATGTGAAGTATGTGATTGAACCGTACCGCGTTGAGCAGAAGACGGACTTTGAAAAGCTGGTGCTGGAAATCGATACGGATGGTTCCATCAACCCGAAAGACGCGTTGAAGGAAGCCGCCAAGATCCTGATTCAGCATTTTGCGCTTTTCTCCGATGACAAGATCTCCTTGGATACGCCGGAAGAGCCCGCCACAGTGGAGGATTTTGATGAGGACGACATTCTCAAACGTCAGATTCTCAAATCCAAACTCGTGGATATGGACCTCTCCGTCAGAGCGCTGAACTGCCTGAAATCGGCAGAACTGGAAACGCTCGGTGACTTGGTGGCCATCCATAAGAGTGACCTCCTCAAGTTCCGCAACTTCGGTAAGAAATCCCTTGCCGAGTTGGAGGAATTGGTGAAATCCAAAGGTTTGGAGTTTGGAATGAATGTATCAAAGTATAAATTAGATAGAGATTAATAATATGAGACACGCGAAAAGAATCAATCATTTAGGAAGAACGGATGCCCATAGAAAGGCCATGATGGCCAATATGGCTACATCTCTGATTATGCATAAGAGAATTTCCACGACCTTGGCAAAGGCAAAAGAATTGAGGAAGTTCGTAGAGCCCATCGTCACGCGCAGCAAGAATGATACGACGCATTCCAGACGTATGGTCTTCTCCCAGCTTCGTAACAAATATGCCGTCACCGAGTTGTTCCGTGAGATTTCCCAGAAGATCGCCACGCGCCCCGGCGGATACACTCGTATCCTGAAGACCGGCTTCCGCAAGGGTGACAATGCCGAGATGTGCATCATCGAATTTGTGGACTACAATGAAACCTACACCACCGAAGGTGGCAAGAAGAAATCGACCCGTACCCGTAGAAGCAGCAAGAAGGCTGTCAAGACGGAGGAAGTGGTGGCCGAAGCCGCTGCTGAAACCGTTGCCGAAGAGCCTAAGGCCGAATAGTATTTGTCGTACGGATTACGCCATGCAGAGGATGGACTGGTGTTCATCCTCTTTTTTTGTTTGTATCTGCGGTCATTACATTTCATTTGTATAATTCGCTGAAAAGTACCATGGCGCGTCTCTACATTCGGTAAATTCTTAGCCTGTCTATATTTGAAATTTATGTATTTTTGCACCTCACAAATTGAAAAATAGAAAACACAACGAGCTATGAAAGGAATCGTATTGGCAGGCGGGGCCGGAACCCGTCTTCATCCCATCACGCTGGCCATGAGCAAGCAGCTTATGCCCATCTATGACAAGCCCATGATCTATTACCCGATCTCGACGCTCATGCAAGCAGACATTCGGGAAATCCTCATCATATCCACCCCGCAGGACCTGCCTAACTTCGAGCACCTGCTGGGCGATGGCTCCCGTATCGGATGTCGTTTCGAGTATAAGGTGCAGGAAGTTCCTAACGGCCTTGCGCAGGCCTTTGTGCTTGGCGAGGAGTTTATCGGCAATGATAAGGCAGCGCTTGTGCTGGGTGACAACATCTTCTACGGTGGCGGTATCGAACACCATCTGATGGAGAGCAAGGATCCCGACGGTGGCGTGATTTTCGCCTATCACGTGTCGGATCCGGAGCGTTACGGCGTGGTGGAGTTTGATGCGGACATGAAGGCGGTATCCATTGAGGAGAAGCCCAAGCAGCCCAAGTCCAACTATGCGGTTCCGGGGCTTTACTTCTACGACAACAGCGTGGTGGAGGTGGCCAAGAACATCAAACCCAGTGCGCGTGGCGAGTACGAGATTACGGATGTGAACCGTTATTATTTGGAAGCCGGTAAGCTGAAGGTCTGCAAGTTGGACCGCGGCACTGCTTGGCTCGACACAGGCACGTTCAACTCCTTGATCGAGGCCACGCAGTTCGTGCAGGTCATCGAGGCGCGTCAGGGCCTGAAGGTGGGCTGCATTGAGGAGATCGCCTACAAGCACGGCTTCATCGATGCTGCCCAGTTGGAGGAGATTGCCCAGCCCTTGATGAAGAGTGGCTATGGCGCCTATCTGATGGGCTTGCTGAAATAGAGGGTGTTTTTCATAAGGATACATAAATCCCGTATCACATTGTGGTGCGGGATTTTTTTGTTGTCTGTATGTCGTTGTTTTGCCGTGAGGCAGGGCAGCGGGTTTTCGTGTCCACTTTTTGGAGCTGGTACAATTGTTGCCATAAAATAGGGGATTTTGGAATAATCCCGATAATAAAATTTGGGGATTCTGGAATAAAATCCACTTTTTGTTTTTGGGATTCTGGAATATTTAGTATCTTTGCACTTGAAAATAAACTTGTTATGGCGGAAGAAAGAATATTCAAACGCAAGATTTACAACCAGATGCTCCAATGGAAACATGAGCGGGACGGCAAAACTGCGCTTCTGGTAAAAGGGGCGCGGAGAGTAGGCAAATCAACGATAGTGGAAGAATTTGCACGAAACGAATATCAGTCCTACCTTCTAATCGACTTTTCCGAGGCCTCACAAGAGGTGAGGTCTCTTTTTGACAACCTGATGGACCTCAACTACATCTTTCTTCGCCTACAGTCGCTCTACAACGTTAATCTTCATGAACGGCAGTCGGTTGTCATTTTCGACGAGGTGCAGAAATGTCCAATGGCCCGCCAGGCCATTAAAAAACTCGTCAAGGACCATCGCTACGACTATATCGAGACAGGCTCGCTTATATCTATTCGTAAAAACACGAAGGACATAATCATCCCAAGCGAGGAAACCAGAATAAGTATGTATCCCATGGATTATGAAGAGTTTCGTTGGGCGTTGGGTGATTCCGCCTCAATTCCTCTTTTGAGGCAGTTCTACGACAAATGGCTTCCACTTCGACAGGCCTTGAACAAGGCTTTACGCGACTTTCACCTCTACATGCTGATTGGAGGGATGCCACAAGCGGTAAACGAATACCTTGACACCAACAACCTCAGCAAGGTTGATCTGGTGAAACGTGAAATTCTGGAGTTGTATTTTGACGATTTTATCAAGATAGATCCCACTTATCGTGCGTCAAGGCTGTTTCAAGCTATTCCGTCGGAGCTGAACAAAAACGCCTCGCGTTACCAGGTTGGCAGTGTGCTGTCCGATAGCGAACGCAAAAATATCGATGAAATTTTGGAAGCAATGAGGGAAAGCATGGTCGTCAATTTCGCATTTCATGCCAACGACCCATCGGTTGGGTTGCCATTACACAGCAATACGGAACAGTACAAAATATATGTTGGCGACACGGGACTGTTTGTCACTCTTGCTTTTTGGGACAAGGACATCACCGAGAACGTCATCTATCAGAAGCTTCTCTCCGACAAACTCTCCGCCAACCTTGGCTATGTCTATGAGAACATTGTTGCACAAGTGCTCACGGCCAATGGCAACAGACTCTTCTACCACGCATGGCCTTCAACGACTTCAAACCACAACTACGAGGTTGACTTTCTCCTTTCGCGAGGAGCAAAAATATGGCCTCTTGAGGTAAAGTCTTCTGGCTACAAAACCCACAAATCGCTTGATGAGTTCTGCCGCAAATATTCCGAACGCATAAACAACCCACATCTTATCTACACCAAAGACTATGGCAAGAATGGTGTCACCACACTGCTTCCCGTTATGATGACGATGTTTTTGTGAAATATAACGTAACCTAATCTAATCTAATCCAATTTTTTTTATCTTTGTCCCGTTGTTTTGCCAAAAGACAGAACAACGGTTTTTTATTGAAAAGAAAGCGAGTTTTCGCTTATCCGTCTCGGTGAATCTGGACAATTCTCGAATGTTAGTACGGATATCGGAAATCAAGCTTGCCTAATGAGTATTTATTGCCAAATACGAATAGGTGGGGCTTGTTCTTCAGTATCTTACTAACAGGGAGTCCAGCCCTACCGAGTGGAGACTGTCGAATTGAAGCTCCACTTTCTTTGTGTGTGGTGTTCAGTAAGAAAGATAACGTTGATAGTATTAACAAATATAAATTTCAGATATGAGAAAAATTTTCACATTGATAATCATGGTGCTGGCCGTATATAACTTGTTTGCTCAAGCACCGCAGAGGATGACCTATCAGGCCGTGGTGCGCAACAGTGCCAATGTCCTGATTGCCAACCAGAACGTGTCGGCACGTATTTCCATTTTGCAGGGTTCTGCGCAGGGTGCAGCCGTATATGTGGAGCAGCATAACACGACAACCAACGCTAACGGGTTGATGACTGTGGAGATTGGCGGTGGCTCGCCTATGGCGGGCGTTTTCGCCAATATCGACTGGAGTACCGGTCCCTATTTCCTGAAATCGGAGATTGACCCGGAGGGCGGCATCAACTACTCCATTGAGAGTGTGCAGCAGTTGTTGAGCGTGCCCTACGCTCTGTATGCAAAAGAGGCGGGCAACGGTTTCAGCGGCGACTACAACGACTTGACGAATGTGCCCACCTTTACGGAATCTCAGATTCTGAGCATCAGCCACGATACTATCTACCTCACAGGCGGCAGCTTCGTGAAACTGCCCGCCGGTTTTGATGGCGATTATAACAGTTTGACGAATAAACCAAACTTGTTCAGCGGAGCCTACAACGATCTAACGGGCAAACCCAACCTCGCGCCCGTGGCCACGAGTGGCGCCTACGGCGACCTCACCGGGCAGCCGACCATCCCTGCCGAGCAGGTGAATGCCGACTGGATTGCTACTTCCGGCAAGGCGCAGATACTCAACAAACCGATGCTCTTCAGCGGCAACTACAACGATCTGACTAATAAGCCGACATTGTTTGATGGTAATTATAATTCGTTGAGCAACAAGCCTATACTGTTTAGTGGCAATTATAACGATTTGACGAACAAGCCGACCCTGTTTGACGGGAACTACAACTCGTTGAGCAACCGCCCGAACCTGTCGGCGGTGGCTTTGAGCGGCAGTTATAACGATTTGATTAACAAACCGGCCTTGTTCGACGGAAATTACAATTCGTTGAGCAACCGCCCGAATCTCGCGCCAGTGGCCACGTCGGGCAGCTATGCCGACCTGACCAACAAACCGAACTTGGCCACGGTGGCCACCAGCGGCAGTTACAACGACCTCTCCAACCGCCCCGCCATCCCTTCCGAGCAAGTGAATGCCGACTGGACAGCCATTTCCGGCAAGGCGCAGATTCTCAACCGGCCCAACCTCGCGCCCGTGGCCACATCAGGCAACTACAACGACCTTACCAACAAGCCCACTATCCCGGCCGAGCAGGTGAACTCAGACTGGAATGCCACCTCCGGCAAGGCGCAGATCCTTAATAGACCCAACCTCGCGCCTGTAGCCACTACCGGCAATTATAGCGACCTTAACGGTAGACCCAACCTCGCACCAGTAGCCACCTCGGGCAACTACAACGACCTTAACAATCTTCCCACCATCCCTAATGTCCCTACAGACGTTAGTGTCTTTACCAACGACGCCGGCTACCTTACTCGCGATTCCCTCCCCACCAACGTGAGTGGCTTTACCAACGACGCTGGCTACCTTACCACCTTCACGGAAAGCCAAATCCTGAGCATCAGCAATGACACCATCTACCTTACGGGCGGCAGCTTCGTGAAACTGCCCGCCGGCTTTGACGGCGACTACAACAGCCTTACCAACAAGCCGAACCTTTTCAGTGGTGCTTACGGTGACCTTACAGGAAAACCCAATCTTGCGCCCGTAGCCACCTCAGGCAACTATAATGATCTCACCAACAAGCCCACTATCCCTACGGTCCCTACTGACGTTAGTGTCTTTAACAATGACGCCGGCTACCTTACCCGCGACTCCCTCCCCACCAACGTGAGTGGCTTTACCAACGACGCTGGCTACCTTACCTCCTTCACGGAAAGCCAAATCCTGAGCATCAGCAACGACACCATCTACCTCACAGGCGGCAGCTTCGTGAAACTGCCCGCCGGCTTCGATGGCGACTACAATAGCCTGACAAACAAGCCTAACTTCGCGCCTGTTGCCACCTCGGGCAACTACAGCGAACTTAACGGCAAGCCCAATCTCGCGCCAGTAGCCACTACCGGCAATTATAGCGACCTTAACGACCTTCCCACCATCCCTACGGTCCCTACTGACGTTAGTGTCTTTAATAACGACGCCGGCTACCTTACCCGCGACAGCCTCCCCACCAACGTTAGCGTCTTTACCAACGATGCTGGCTACCTGACCTCCTTCACGGAAAGCCAAATTCTGAGCATCAGCAACGACACCATCTACCTCACAGGCGGCAGCTTCGTGAAACTGCCCGCTGGCTTCGATGGCGACTACAACAGCCTGACAAACAAGCCTAACCTCGCGCCAGTAGCCACTACCGGCAATTATAACGACCTTAATGACCTTCCCACCATCCCTAATGTCCCCACCAACGTTAGTGCCTTTAACAATGACGCCGGCTACCTGACCTCCTTCACGGAAAGCCAAATTCTGAGCATCAGCAACGACACCATCTACCTCACGGGCGGCAGCTTCGTGAAACTGCCCGCTGGCTTCGATGGCGACTACAACAGCCTGACAAACAGGCCCAACCTCGCACCAGTAGCCACCTCGGGCAACTACAGCGACCTTAACGGTAAGCCCAATCTCGCGCCAGTAGCCACTACCGGCAATTATAGCGACCTTAACGACCTTCCCACCATCCCTAATGTCCCTACTGACGTTAGTGCCTTTAACAATGATGCCGGCTACCTTACTCGCGACTCCCTCCCCACCAGCGTCAGTGCCTTCACCAACGACGCGGGCTACCTGACCTCTTTCACGGAGAGCCAAATCCTGAGCATCAGCAACGACACCATCTACCTTACGGGCGGCAGCTTCGTGAAACTGCCCACTGCAGAGGGATTTAGCGGCAGTTACAATGATCTCACCGACAAACCCACCATCCCTAATGTTCCCACTAACGTTAGTGCCTTTACTAACGACGCCGGCTACCTAACCTCTTTCACCGAAAGCCAAATCCTGAGCATCAGCAACGACACCATCTTCCTCACAGGCGGCAGCTTCGTGAAGCTGCCCGCTGGCTTCGATGGCGACTATAACAGCCTGACAAACAAGCCCAACCTCGCACCAGTAGCCACCTCGGGCAACTACAGCGACCTTAACGGCAAACCCAATCTTGCTCCCGTGGCTACCAGTGGCAACTACAACGACCTTAACGACCTTCCCACCATCCCTAATGTCCCTACAGACGTTAGTGTCTTTAACAATGACGCTGGCTACATTACAGCTGCGGATGTGCCCGCCCAGGTGAATTCCGACTGGAACGCCACCTCCGGTGTGGAGGAGATCCTGAACAAGCCCACGAATGTGAGTGCCTTTAACAACGATGCTGGCTACCTAACCGCCGACAGCCTCGCCAATCTTAACAACCAACTTGACGCCTTGCAGCACGCCTTTGACAGTTTGCAGCAAATAGTGGAAAACGACCATTTTGTGTGCGGCACCTCCACCGTTTCCGACCACGAGGGCAATGTTTATCACACGGTGAAGATTGGCAACCAGTGCTGGACGAAGGAAAACCTGCGCACCACCACCTCACCGAGTACGGGAACATACCTCATCCCAGCTCCCGGAACTGACTACACCTACACGGGCAAGCAAGCCCGATGGTACAACGACGACTCCACTACCTACGCGCCGATGAACTACGGTCTGCTCTATAACTGGAACGCGGCGGTGGATACCTTCAATACAGCGTATGGGGAAACCAGTGTAAACACCAGCCAGAGCAATGCGGTGTCGGTGAACTTCATAGGCAACCGCCGAGGCATCTGCCCCGCGGGGTGGCACCTGCCGAGTGATGCGGATTGGAACACAATGGAGGCAACTGTGAGTGGTTCGAACTGGCAGGCGAGTTATGAGACCACATACGGATGGCGTGGAACTCATGCGGGCAAGCTTGCCGGTGGAGAAAACTGGTCGACCAGTTCCACGTCTGGAGTTCCTGGCGACTACAGCAATGCCGACCGTAACGCCACGGGCTTTTCCGCTGTTCCAGCGGGCTACTGCTACAGTTCGTCGTTCTACGACGCGGGCTACACCGCCAACTTCTGGTCCTCTACGCAGTATGTGAGCAGTCCGAACTTCGCGTATGTCCGCTACCTGAACTACAGCTACGCCAACGTGAGCAGGGAATACTACCTCAAGCACTACGGCTTTTCGGTCCGTTGCCTTCGCGACAATACTACTATCAGCGAGCAAATAGACGCTCAACAGCATATCCTTGACAGCCTTGCGCCTGTGGCCTTCAGTGGGGATTACAATGACTTGGTGAACACGCCTCCTATCCCTGCCGCGCAAGTGAACTCCGACTGGAACGCCACCTCTGGTGTGGAGGAAATTCTCAACAAGCCCACGAATGTGAGCGCGTTTAACAACGATGCTGGCTACCTCACCGCCGACAGCGTCGCCAAGCTGAACAACCAGCTTGACTCCTTGCAGCAAGCCCTGGAGAACCTGCAGCAGCAGATGCCCTTCATCTGCGGAACCTCCACGGTTTCTGACCACGAAGGCAACATCTATCACACCGTGAAGATTGGCAACCAGTGCTGGACGAAGGAGAACCTGCGCACCACCACCTCGCCTACAACGGGGACGTACCTCATACCTGATGCAAACGCTACCTATACCTACACGGGCAAGCAGGCCCGCTGGTACAACAACGACTCCACCACCTACGCGCCGATGAACTACGGCCTGCTGTATAACTGGAATGCGGCAGTGGATACATTCAACACGGCGTACGGGGAAACCAGTGTAAACACAGACTACGACAATGCATTGTTGGTAAACTTCTCCAGCCACCGCAGGGGTATCTGTCCTGCGGGTTGGCATCTGCCGAGCGATGCGGAGTGGACGCAACTAACTGACTATGTAAGCACTCAAAGTCTTTATGTGTGTGGCGACACCAATATCAACATTGCTAAGGCGTTGGCAAACTCGACAGGTTGGCACACCCATAATAACAATTGCGCGGTGGGCAACGACCCATCGGCGAACAACGCCACCGGCTTTTCGGCCCTTCCCGCCGGCGACTACATCGGTTTCTACGACAATGCCCACGGTTACACCTTCTTTTGGTCTTCTACGCATCCCAGCGGCAGTAGCGCGTATAGTCGCAGTGCCGCGTACGGCTGTAGCCTTGCCTACGTCAGTGCCTACGTAGGTATGAGCACCTCAAGCAAGTACAAAGGTATTTCCGTCCGCTGTCTTCGCAATAACACTTTTATTAGCGAGCAAATAGAGGCGCAACAGAGCGTGTTGGACAGCCTTGCGCCTGTAGCCTTCAGTGGGGATTACAATGACTTGGTGAACACGCCTCCTATCCCTGCCGCGCAAGTGAATTCCAACTGGAACGCCACCTTCGGTGTGGAGGAGATTTTGAACAAGCCCACCAATGTTAGTGCCTTTAACAACGATGCCGAGTACATTACGCAGACACAACTGAATGCTGCCAACTACGTTACCAATAACGGAACGAATTGCGGCAATGCGGTTGACCTGTGTAGTCTGTTGAGCAGACTTGACAGCTTGGAATACCGCTTGCAGAATATGCCTACCTCCAACAATAACTCGGCATACGGAGTGCCCTTGAACGACACTTGTCCGCAGCGCATGGTCATGATTAACGGAAGCCGGAATGCGTGTTACCATGGTTCAACGGAGGACAACGTCTTTTTCACCGTTTTAGTTGATGGGAGTGCTGTTTACGATGCCTCATATACGTGGTATGTGAATGGACAACATATAAATGAATACAATGGTTTCCTCAATTTCTACAGTGGAATGTGGGGACCCACTTACAACAATCCGTATGTCTTTACGGCTAAAGTCACCATGACGGATGGATGCTCCTATTTGAGTGGTCCGTTCGAGGTGAATGTGTATGAGCTTCCGGATGTCATTGTCACGGGCAGTGACAGTGTGGTTTGCGAGGGCGAGAGTGTGACATTGCGGGCTGGCCTCCGCACCCCCGGCAACCCGATGATTACATATCAGTGGTACGAGAACACGGTGAGCAGCGATAATGCCCTGCCCGGACGCACGCACGAGGACGAAATGTTCAAACCTGCGCTTGGCACAACCGACTACATTGTAATTGTAACGCATTTGATGGAAGACTATGGATGCCTTTCTTTGGATACGTTCCGGGTGAGAGTGGCGGAATGCGATACAGCAGGAGGAACAAACAACCCACAGACGGCATTGCCTACCGTGACAACGGATTCTGTGATGGTTATCTCCTCTACGTCCGCCAATTGTTATGGGAACGTCGCTGCAGAAGGCTGCACAGCTGTGACTGCAAGAGGTGTGTGCTGGAGTACTTTGCATAATCCCACTATCAACGACAGTCATACCGCCGATAGTGTTGGGATAGGCAGTTTTATAAGCATTTTGACAGATTTGGTAGCTGGCACCACCTATTATGTACGAGCGTATGCCACGAACAGAGAAGGAACGGCTTATGGGGAAGAAACGACTTTCACATTGTACTTGGTTGTTCCTAAATCAGGAACTGATAACCACACCATGACTGGCAACACGGTTACTGTTTACGACCATGCTGGCCCTGATGCCAACTACGACAATCGTTGCTGGGGAACATTGGTTATTACGGCTCCAGACAGTAACATGCTTTTGTCTATATCTGGCAGTTATGACACATATAATTATTATGCTGCTCAAGACGACCATTTGATAATTTATAATGGCTTCGGCACCACAGAACTGATTGCCACCTTGAGGGGTAGCGGCAATATTTCTAACCCGTTTTTTACAACACAGAATACAGTGATGTTACGATTTACATCTAGTAGCTATAGTAGTACAAAAAGTGGCTTCGAACTATTCATAACTGCAATACCGATGAATGAAGTTCCTACAGTGACGACCGACACAGTGTTCAATATCACCGATTCTTCTGCCACATGCAGCGGCAATATTACTGTAAATGGTGGAGTAGAAATAACTGCATATGGAGTGTGTTGGGGATCTTCTCACAATCCAACAATTGACGGCAGTCACACTTCCTATAGTAGTGGAACGGGCGGTTTTGCTAACGATATCACAGCTCTTAGTGCTAACAGCACCTACTACGTAAGGGCATACGCAACCTGTCAACATGGAACTATATATGGCAATGAGGTGAGTTTCAAAACCAGTTATGGTTCCAATGGCGATGCACAACCATGTCAGGGTTCCCATACTATTTCCGATATTGACGGCAACGTTTACACTACTGTACAAATTGGAAACCAATGCTGGTTGGCAGAGAACCTTCGTACCACGCGCTATTCCGATGGTACACCCGTTGCTTTAGGCGATACCCTAAATGTAGTAACTCCATACCGATATGCTCCTGACTTTAACATAAACTATGTCCCCGAATACGGTTATTTATACAACTGGCCCGCAGTTATGCATGGTTCATCTTCCAGCATTTCAAATCCTAGTGGTGTGCAAGGCATCTGTCCCACAGGCTGGCATGTGCCGAGTGATTCAGAATGGACACAGCTGACAGATTATTTGAGAGGTCCTGCAGCTTATTTTTGCAACAATAACAATAACATAGCTAAAGCATTGACGAGCAATACAGGATGGCACACTTCTATTTATGATTGTACTGCGGGAAATGACATGGAATCAAACAATGCTACTGGTTTTGGAGCATTACCGGCAGGTCATTTTCAAGGTGGCAGTTACATGAGTTTTAGTGATGAGGCTAACATGTGGAGTTCCTCGGAAGCATCTAACAATAACGTTTGGTATCGTAGCATTGCCAGTAATTTTGCCTACGTAAGACGTTACAGTGGAACTAAATCTTATGGATATTCGGTACGATGTCTTCGTGATATAGCTTCATTATCAGCCTTTCCGGTTGTAACCACCAACACGGTGAGTGAAATTGCAGAAATTACCGCTACTTGCGGTGGAAGTGTAACCTCTAATGGTGCAATTGTAACGGCACGAGGTGTCTGTTGGAGTACTTCGCCCAACCCGACCATTGCGGACAGCCATACCACAGATGGTAACGGTGCTGGCAGTTTTACCAGCAGCCTTACTGAACTTTTACGTTATAACACCTACTATGTACGAGCATACGCCACTACTGATAATGGAACAGTCTATGGCGAAGAGTTTAAGTTCACCGCCTCTATATATCTGAATGGCGATGAGTTTTCTTGCTCTGGAACACCTACAGTAACCGATGTTGAAGGGAACATCTACAATACAGTACAGATCGGTGGCCAGTGTTGGATGAGGGAAAACTTGAAAACAACAAAATACGCGGATAACACTTTGATTGAAGTTCCCATTTACCCCCATGCATCCACAACAACAGCCTATCGTAAAAGTCCTAACGGTAAACATTCTAATGCACCCACATACGGATACTTATATAACTGGAGAGCCGTGATGCATAATTCATCGTCCAGCACATCTAATCCAAGCGGAGTCCAGGGTGTTTGTCCTACAGGCTGGCATGTGCCGAGCGATGCGGAATGGACACAGTTGACCGAATATGTGAAAAGCCAAAGCCTATATTGTGGCAACAGCACTTTCTCTGTTGCAAAGGCACTGGCGGCTGTTCAGGATTGGTACAACAGCACAGACACTTGTGCAGTTGGTAACAATCCCAATGAGAATAATGTCACAGGATTTTGGGCATTGCCAGCAGGTAGCTACTATTCCGATGACGGTTATTACAGCTCTAGTTATTACAGTTTTGCCACTGATGCCTGCTTCTGGAGTGCCACTGAAGGCAGCAGTTCGTCCGCATACAACCGATGTCTCTATTACAACGACAAAAACATAAATCGCTCCAATGAAAGCAAATGCAACTACTTTTCTGTCAGGTGCTTGCGCGACAGTGCTTCAAGTGGTAACAATGCCACCACTCAAGCTGCATTGCCTACTATTACAACTGATAGTGTAACCGCCATTACCGCTACAACTGTTGTCTGCGGAGGTGATGTGACTGCTGAAGGCAGTGAAGTTGTGACAGAGAGAGGTGTGTGTTGGGGTACCGCCCATAATCCGACTGTGTGTGGAAACCACACAGCCGAGGGTGATGGTGCCGGGCATTTTACTGTCAATATTTCTGGATTGAGAACAGGCACTACTTACTATGTACGAGCGTACGCTATAAATAATGTAGGAACGGCCTATGGAGAAGAAGTGAGTTTTAAAACCCTAAGAGATACTGTAGGAAATGGTTTGCCCTGTCCGGGAATCCCCACAGTTGCTGACATTGACGGTAACATATACAATACGGTGAAGTTTTTGGGGAAATGTTGGATGAAAGAAAATCTGAAAACGACAAGATATGCGGATGGCACTTTCATTGAATCAGGCGATTCTTTTAGTCGTGAAACACCCTATCGTTACGCTCCTGACAACGATACCAACAACATTGCCACGTATGGTTATCTTTATAATTGGCCAGCCGTAATGAACGGTTCCGTTTCAAATATTGCAAGCCCTAATGGTGTGCAGGGCATTTGTCCCAATGGTTGGCATGTGCCGAATTATGAAGAGTTGTATTGCATCCCCGGTCCCTTTACGGAATCAGGTATGTGCTCTGATGAAAACGATGATGCGTTTGATGATGAGTACTACCAACAGGTTGGAAACTATGCATGCTTTTGGTGTTCCGAACAACGCGATTATCTAGAAGCTTTCTTTCTCGGAATTACTAATTATGCTAGTACTATAGGACGCATTAAATGGAAATCCACAGGAATGTCTGTCCGCTGTGTCCTCAACGAAGAAGTCGCTACGATACTCCCTACAGTGTCGACGATTACGGCAAATAACCTCACATCCACTTCCGCTACCTGCGGCGGAAATGTAACTTCCGATGGCGGTGCTACGGTGACGGCTCGCGGCGTTTGCTGGAGCACGTCTCAGAACCCGACTATTAGTGGTAATCATACCACTAATGGCAGTGGCACGGGCAGCTTCACGAGCAGCCTGACTGGCTTGAGTGCCAACACCACCTATTATGTGCGGGCATATGCAACGAATAGTGTGGGCACGGCGTACGGAAATGAGGTTAGCTTCACAACTACAAATATGGATGGTCAGTCTTGTCCGGGTGCCCCCACAGTAACAGATATTGACGGAAACACCTATAATACGGTACGGATTGGTGAACAGTGCTGGATGAAGGAAAACTTGCGTGCTACGCACTATGCGGACGGTTCGTCAATACCTGCTGGCGGTAACGTGGCTAGTAATATAAATCCATATTATTATAATTTTTCTTCATCTACTATAGCATTGGATCAGCGAGGACTGCTTTACAACTGGCAGGCAGTGATGAACGGTGCACCATCAAGCACTACTAATCCCAGCGGTGTACAAGGAATATGTCCCATGGGTTGGCATGTACCGAGCGAGGCGGAGTGGAATCAACTTACCGATTATGTAAGTAGTCAGAGCCAGTACAAATGTGATAATTACAGCTCCTATATTGCTAAAGCTTTGGCTAGCTCAACGAGCTGGGAAAACAATTCGTACAATTGTACGGTTGGAAATGACCTCTCAACAAACAATGCAACTGGTTTTTCTGCCGTTCCAGCTAGCTGGCGAAATAGTCAAGGCTTCATTGCTGCGTGCGCAAATGCATACTTTTGGTCTTCTTCGGCGGCCGATAGCAACACAGCATGGTACCGCGAATTGAAACATCAAAGTGCCTATGTGTGGAGAGAAAGCGTCTCCTGCTTTGTTGGTTTTTCCGTCCGTTGTCTCCGCGATTAACCCCAAAATTTCCGCCCCAAGATGTTGTTCGGAAACACTTTCAAACGTTTCGCCTGCCTGATCGCCGCCCTGCTTGCCTGCCTGCTTTCCATGGCCCAGCAGCCGTTTCCATACAGGGTGGTGGTGAGCACCGTGCCGGGCGACTGCTTCAACAACTGCCAGGCCGTTGTCACCCTGTATAACGCCCAAGGACAGGTTATCCAGACCAACGACTCGTTGCACCAACCGCTAAACCCCACGGCATATCCCATTGCCAATTTGCAGTACCACTACAAGAACCAGTTGTATAACAGTGTCTTCTACAGCGACAGTCATGTCCTTACTATGGATGCGGGAACCTACGACATTGGCGTTTCAGGACAGGTGATGGTACAGACGGGTTCGGGCCAGGTGCCGGTGATGGTGGACACCACGCTGCACGGCATCACGCTTGCAAGTTCCTACAACCCCTTCTCCGCCTCGATGCTGGCCATGATGGCCGGAAACGGCTACATGATGAATGGCACGCTGCACGACCGGTGCGGCAACCGCCCCGCCGCCCCTTGCGCCGACCGTGGCCGGGTGCAGATGAAACTCATGGCTGGTCGGTTTCCCTATACTGTGCTTATTATCAATGCGCAGCAGGACACCATCCGCCGAGAGGTTTTCCATCAGCGACAACACAACGGGACAGACTCCTTGTACGCCGACTACAGAGACTATTACACGTTTGACAGTCTGGCGGCAGGTACTTACCGCATCGTGGCATACGATGCATGTTCCTATTCTTTGGTGCTCTATCATACGGTCCCATTGAACGATGTGCGGGTCAACTACCTCTGTTTCCGGAATGTTCCGCCCAATTCCTCCGACTCGAACACGGTTCGCTTTGCGGTGCAGTTCAACACCCCGATGAGCGTCTGTAATTACGACTACAGCTATTATGAATCCATTTTCCAGTATCGCTTCATTCATCCCGATGGGTCGGGCCAGACCGATACCTCGTCATGGCGCCCTGTTGTCGGATCCTCATTGTCCAACCTGTATAACGGCATGTATTGCGACACGTTGGATTTTGCCGGCCGGTATTGCGACCTGTATGGAAGCACGGTGCGTTTCGAGGTGCGGGACCTGTGCCATCTGGATACTGTGTCGATGTTGATGACAATCAAACACCCTGACACTATGTGTTATGTGACAGACGTTTGGGACGATGGCTTTTGTCTCGGGCAGACAACCTACGACACATGTTCTCAGGTGTGCGATACTTCCGTACACTTCACACTGATGTACCGCATTTGGTATAACTGCGGCCATGACAATTACTTTACATCCTCAAACTATACCAATCAGTTCTTTTACACGTATCCTTTGCATTGGGTTTACAAGAATATTGCCACGGGACAGGTGATAAAAACGGATCCAGTGTATGAAATGACAGAGAAGTCCATATTGACCAATACCGATGTGGAAAGCATATACGGTCGGTACTCATACCTTCCGTTGCCGGTTGAGCGCTCGCTTGTGGATGCCCATGGATGTGTGCTCATGAGCCGCTTTGACACGTTGGTGTTTGTTCGGGATACAACGCCTGCCGAGTCGCCATATCCCTGGAAAATCGAAACCAATTTCAACCGAAACAACTACTCGCGGTGTTTCTATACGAACCGCGCCATTTGGGTGTATGAGCAAGCTTCTCCGTTCCCGATGTATCGGGATTCGACGGTGGTGCGTTTGGTTAAGAGCCCGTTGTATAACAAGTATAATTTTACGGCCACATACGCTCAAGGGCAATGGACGATTGTGAAGGATGACACGCTGAACAACGATGCGAATATCGTGGCTACAGGGATGAACGTGTCAATTAGCAACAACCGACTCTCTGGGGGACTGTATGTTTTTGTATGCGAAACTGTTTGTGGCACCGATACATTACAGGTGGATATTGATGGAATATATTATAATGGTTGGGAGTGGGTTGAGGACCCCGTATATCAGTCGGAACAGGAGTGCAATGATCTGGTGGTGCTTCCGGTGGCTGGGAAATACCGATATTACACCTATCACATAGATTCCCAGGTGAGCAATGATGAACCCATTGTCACATCGTATGACTATACGCCCAATATTAATCTTGTGTCTGGTGTGGTGGGAGGCTATTCCTCCACATCAACATCCATGAATGTGCCGTTTCGTTTCACCATGCCTGGTGAGTATGTCATAAAAATGAGTGTTTGGGGATGTGATTCCGAATATTTTCACATTGATACTATTCTGTTTGAACGTGTGAGAATTGATTTTGAAAAAGCATACGCGGTGATGTGCGACTCGACGGTGAATACGGGAACCGTCATTGCGCGGGCTGTCAGAGGAACCCCTCCATATACATACAGTTTGTACAGCCAACCGGATTTGCACGGCAGTCTGTTGGGAACGAGTCAAAGCGGAGCGTTATATGGTGTGCCCATGCAGATAGGTCAGGAAATGTCAGTGGTTGTGATGGATTCATGTGAAAACAGCTACTATGTTAATATTGTAGCGATGTCATTGGCCCAAAGTCAGCTGCTATGGTTCGATGGAGGGACGCCGGATCCGGGCGTGTGTGTGGGTGACACTGTCACGTTGGAGGCACTTCCGGTCAATGATTTCATCACCTATACCTGGACGGGGCCGGGTAACTTTACTGCAACGGGCCGGCAGATTACTTTCTGTGCGGCGGAGACCTCGTATCGGGGCTGGTTGTCGGTGGAACTGTTGAACACCGGGTGTCCGTCGCGGATTAGAGACAGTCTGTACTTGAATGTTTTGGCCCCGCCCCAAGTGTTTGTCAGTGCGGCTGGGGTGGTTTGCCCTGGCGAGATGGCCAGGGTGGACTTCACGGCATTGGGGACCGATACCGTGTTCTTCAACATGTGCCGCTCTTTCGCGGGTACGCAGTCCTGCCTGCCCCTGAACGTGTTGGCACAGGACACGCTTTCCCTATACTTTCCCATTGAAACGGAAAATCTATTCTGGGTGGGCCAGTCCGCTGACAATTATTGTCCCGGATCCCCTTATGATGATTCTGTCCGGGTGTCGGTATTTCCGGCTACCAATACCATTGACACTGCCCGTATTTCCGCCCGGGATACGCTGGTGTGCTATGGTGGTGATGCCACGCTTTCGGTCTCATCAACTCTGGCCAATCCTTGCATTTTGAACTGGTTTGATAATACTTTGCAAAATGTTGTGCTTAAGCAAGACACCTTGCACTCTGCGAGTGATATATCTACATTCACTATTCCGCAGCTTCTTGTGGATACCACCCTGCAGGTGGCTGTCTGGTACCAGGACAATTGTCCAGCCCATATCGGACGTGCGGATGTTTGGATGAACATGCGAAGTGGTACTACGGCAATCCTGCCGGGACAGGGAGTTAGGCTTTATGATTCCGGTGGTGCGGATAATCCATGTTCCAATAATGAGATGCTTGTGCATACGTTTCAATCGCCCAGTGGATTATTCAGGATTCATTTCCATACACTTGATTTATCTGCAGGTGACACCTTGTATGTGCTCGCGTCCAGTTCCATTGTGGGCTCTTTCTCGGGTACCTCGCTGCCCGCAGATATTACGTTGGCAGGCTCTACGGTAACGTTCAGATTTGTTTCCAACCAATCAAACACTTCGTCAGGTTGGAGTCTTGATATTTTGACTCCTGTGCTTCAGACAGAGGTTAGTGTCAGTGTGATTCGCTTTTTTGACACGCTTACAGCGTCTGTATGTCAAAGTGAGGAACTGTTTTCCTATCCTCCGTTCTCACGGATTGACATTTCTGAAATCGGTGTTTTGCAGCTGGACACGATGTTGTCTTCCGCCATGGGATGCGACAGTGCTGTTACATTAAAACTTGAAGTTCTACCAGTCAAAGGCAGCAGATTGGATACAGCTATCTGTGAAGGAGGCGAGTTTGTGATGGGAGATTATCGTTATAGTGACGCTGGAACGTATCGCTGTAATTTTACGGCTGAAAACGGGTGCGACAGTGTGGTTACGCTATATCTGGATGTTGTCAGAAATAAGACGGAAATAATACCGTTGGAGGAAGATTTCTGCAAGCGCTACCATACCATCCTGACAGTGCCTATAGATGGTGATGATTATATTTGGAATACTGGGGATATAACCTCATCTTTGGATGTTGAGTCGCCAGGAACGTATATGGTGACCATCCATCATCGGGGATGCGTGGTTACGGCCCGTTATGACATCGACTCCTGTCATTGGGTGCTATACCTTCCGAATGCCATCACCCCGCTCAAGCCTGATGGGTTGAATGATGTTTTTTGTCTTCTTGAGGAACAGAAAGCGTGGATTGAAGAATTCGAGTTATATGTCTTCAACAGGTGGAGCGAAATGGTTTACACAACCCGCGATAAGAACTTCAGATGGGATGGGTCTGTTAGAGGTCGAATTTATCCGAACAACCTGTATAATTATTATATCCGGTTGACAGACAAGACTGGACAGAAATTGTTTTATCAAGGTACTTTGATAACATTATGAATTTGTGGCGGTCAATACAAAACATGTATATAGATTTATTTAAAATTGCCTGTTTTTTGCATGATTTCCAAAGGCCGCTATGATGAGTCAAAACGCGAATACCACTTCAGGAATGGCAACTACGAATATGTTTTTAACACAGCTTTGGAACGGTTGCAAATCCTGTACACGGATCCTGAGACAAAGAAGGTTGAGGTGGTGAGGGGTTATGAGTGGAAATGATTGAGATTACCGCTTGTTGATGGTACTTAACGGTCTCTACAAAAACATCGTCATAAACGCTGGCACCAGAAGCGTTTCCCCATCTTTTTTCAGGTCTTTCGTGTAAACCAGAGGTTCCATCACTTTTTCACCACCTTCTGCGTTAGATGCTGCGCGCCGTCCTGGGCGTTCAGGAAATAGACGCCGCTGGAAAGGTGTTGCACATTGAAGGTGTTGCTGCCCGGCTTCAGGCGCACGACCATGACGGTGCGGCCCGTGGAGTCGGTAAGGGTGGCCCGTATGGGCTTCTCGGTACCCTGCACCAGAATGTTCAGCTGGTCGGCAACCGGGTTGGGGTAGAGGTGCCAGCCAGTGTGGTTCTCAATGTCAGCGACGCTCGCGTTGGCATCTCCCACCGCCAGACAGTACTGACCGGGTTGTAGGACGGTGGTCTTGACGTAGCCTGCCAGCATACTGCCTGTGCGTGTGTGTTGGATTACACGCCACGGCATGGAGGCATTTTCCCGGTAAAGCAGCTTTAACTGCGAGATGTCATAATCGGCATCAAACCACCCGTAATCCAACTGTCCCTCAAAACCTCTACGGTAACGAAACTGGATGTAGCCCAACGGAATGGTGTTGATGGCTGTGTTGTAGGCCATCCCGATTGTCCAATAGTGCGTGTTGGCCATCTTGTAGATGCCGGCGGGAAGCTCGTCGGGAACATCCGGAGCTACCAAGTTGTGCTCGATGCGCACTAAGATGGTGTCGGGGAAGGACTCCAACCGGAAGGTGCAGTCGGCATCCGTGGGCGACCAATTGGTGCCGTTGGTGAGCGATCGCGTGTAGTCAATTATGGCATCCGTGATTTTCTCCGCGTAGTCCACCATGCCGAAAGCGGGAGTGAACGGGATAGTCACGTCCACATGGCCGAATTCGCCGGAAAATGCCACGTTCGGGATGGTGTACAGTTGGCGTTGCTCAGACACAAAGGTGAGGTCCACACGGTTGTCGTTGATGGGTTGGGTGGCGTGATAAAGCTTCTGGTGCAGATAGATACGGTATTGGTTGCCCGATAGGGGTATAATGGAATCAATGGAGAAATGCGGGAATCCGGGTTGGTGTACCCATCCCTCGTAAAAAGCGGTCAGGTTGACACCCGTTTCCTGTGACAGGTAGTTGAAAAGTTCCGGCGAGGAGACATTTTGGAAGGCGTAATGGTTGAGCAAGCTGCGCATCCCGCTGAAAAACAGCGAGTCGCCCAGATAGTTGCGCAGGGTGTGCACAATCAGCGAGCCTTTGTCATAGGAGTGCATGCCGTAGGTGTGATTTTGTGGTACATTGTCCAAAGCATAGTAGCCCTCGTCGTTGTGGGCAAGCTGTTGCAGCACCTCATGATGTTTGTCGCGGATATAACCGCTGTAGTTGTCACTGATCAGACCCGCGACCAACGCTTCCGAGTAGGTGGCAAACCCTTCGTTGATCCACATCTCCTCGGCCCGTTGGCAGGTGATGAGGTCGCCAAACCAATGGTGGAACAGCTCATGCGCATAGAGTTGCTCGTATTCGGTGCCCCCGGTGATGGCGGCGTTGGGGTAGGCGATGTTGGTGGCGTGCTCCATGGCTCCACTGTTGAAGTTCACGGCTACGTAACCCACACGCTGCCAGCGGTATGGCCCGAACAATTGCTCGTACATGCGCAGGATGTCCTTCAGATGCACAAAAGAACCCGCCACCTTGTTGATGGTGTTGGGCTGGGCGTAAATCTGGATGGGAATAATGCGCTCTTGGCCATGGAATGTGTCGGCGTAGAGGCGGTAGTCGCCCACGGCCACGGAGGCCAAATAGGTAGGGATGGGGTCTGTCATGTTCCAGGTCCACAGACGGCTGCTGTCGGCCAGCGTCAGCGAGTCGGTGAGCATGCCCCCGCAGACGGCCCTCTTGCCCGCCTCGGTGCGGACGTGCAACGTGTAGGTGGACTTGTCGGTGAACACGTCCAGGCAGGGGAACCACACGCGTCCGATGACGTGCGGCTGGTAGTCAAGGTCCACCCCGATGTTATAGCAGTATTGCCCCGAGTAGTGGATGCCGCCCCAGGCCATGCCCGGCAGAAAGGGTGTGCCGTGGTAGCAGACGCGCACTGCGACGGTGTCGCCCTGCTGCAGGGTGGGGGTGCTGATGTGCATCTTCTCGCCCTGTTGGGTGAAAGTGGCCTGCTGCCCGCCGACAAAAGCGGAGTCCACGGTCAATCCCGCCAGATCCAAGGTGATCTGGTTGAGGTTGTTTTGTTTGGCGATGACGGTGAGCTGTGCATCCCCATAGATGATTTTCGTGCTGAAGTCGCGGATGTCGAGCTGGAGGTCGTAGTGGGCCACGTGCAAGGTGTCGCCAAGGTCTTGGGCGTGCAGGCTTGCGGCGAAAAGGGTGATGAGGATGAGCAGGGTTCTTTTCATAATATAATGCGGTTAAATGTTTGGGGAATAATGCGGCTGCAAAGGTACGCAATTATTTTTTTCATTACTTTTGCAATTCAAAATGTCAGCAATGAAGATTCTATCGGTTATCGGTGCGCGGCCCCAGTTCGTGAAGGCGGCGGTGGTGAGTGCGGAAATACATAACACCCCCGGTGTCAGCGAGGTGTTGGTCCATACCGGCCAGCATTTCGACGCAAACATGTCGCAGCTCTTTTTCGAGGAGATGGGCATCCGGCAGCCGCAATACAATCTGGGTATCCACAGCTTGCCCCACGAGGAGATGGTGACACAGATGCAGGCAGGTATTGAACGGGTGATCCGTGACGAGTGCCCCGACTGGCTGTTGGTCTATGGCGATACGGATTCCACGCTGGCCGGCGCACAGGCTGCCCGCGCGTGTGCGGTGCCGCTGTGCCATGTGGAGGCTGGCCTGCGCTCGTTCAATCCCAAGATGCGCGAGGAATATAACCGCATCCAGACCGACAAACTCAGCGATGTGCTGTTTGCGCCCACCACGACAGCTGTGCGCAATCTCGAACACGAAGGTATTGACCCGAAGAAGATTATCCTTACCGGCGATGTGATGAAGGATGCGGCCCTGCTGTTCGCGCCGCAGGCACGCAAACCGCAAGTGGAACTGCCGGACGAGTTCGTCCTCTGTACGTTACATCGGGCCGAGAATACGGATAATCCCGAAATCTTGAAAGAGCTGCTGTTGGCTTTGGAGATGGTCTGCCAATTTGTGCCGGTGGTGCTGCCGTTGCATCCGCGCACCCGTCAGAAGATGCAGGAAATCAACTATCCGATAGGGCAGTCGCCCATCTTGTTTATAGATCCCGTGGGCTATTTGGAAATGCTCTATCTGTTGCTACATTGCCGCTTGGTGCTCACCGACAGCGGCGGCGTGCAGAAAGAGGCCTATTTCGCCCACAAATACTGCATGACCCTTCGCGAGGAGACCGAATGGGTGGAACTGTGCGCCCGCGGCTATAATCATCTGCTCGGGCACAACCATATAGATATTGTATCGACTGTACAGAATTTTCTGTCGATGCCGCCTTTGTTCACCGATGATCTCTATGGCGACGGCCACGCGGCACGTACCATTGTTTATTGTTTGCAGAATGATAAGGAAGCGGGGGTAATTAACAATTAATAATTAACAATTAACAATTATTGTTGTTTGTATAATAAAACGATGGGGTGGATCGTTGTTGTGGATTGTACGCGTATGTGATGAATAAAGAAAAGCATCCTTAATGCGTATCAACGAACAATTGGGTTGCAGTGTCAATTGTTTGATTCTAATCCACTAATTGTAAAATGTTAATTGAATGAAGACAAGTAACGTGTTGTTGGAGAAAACGAAGCATTTTGCGTTGCGAATCATAAGGATGTATTCATTTCTTGTAAAGGAAAAAAACGAATATGTTATGTCAAGGCAGATATTACGTAGTGGAACAAGTATAGGCGCTAATGCCAGAGAAGCGTCAACCGCCCAAAGCAAACGGGATTTTTATTCCAAATTACATATATCGTTCAAAGAAGCGGCTGAAACCGAATATTGGCTGGAGTTGTTACATGAAAGCGGATATATTGATGAAGAACCTTTCAATAGCATACATGAGGAATGTCGTGAGCTACTGAAAATCTTAACATCCATCCTCAAGACCAAGCCCCCCTTGACAACTATTAATTATTAATTGTTAATTGTTAATTAGCCCCCCGTCCACCCCCAGCAGTCGTGCGATGGAGAATGCCTCCATGGGCACCTCGTCGGCGTCGGTTTCCACCAGGGAGTAGTCGATATAGTCGCCGATGTTGTGCACGGTGACGGGTGTGTCGCCCCGCAGCTGGAGGCCCTTCACGCGCAGCCGCCGGCAGTTGGCGCTGATGCCGCTGTAGTGTGTGGTGACCAGAGAGGTGATGCCGAGTTGTGCGGCCAGTTTCAGGTAGTTGCTGACGATGCGTTTGCCCTCCTCGGGGTTGGTGGTGCGGGCCAACTCGTCCACTAAGGCTAATATTCTCTTTCCAGCTCGTCCGGCCTGGATGATGTCGTGGATGGTGAGAATCTCCACGGCAAAAGAGGATAGTCCGCTGATTTCGGACTGCCGGTCGCCGATGCTGCTGTAGATTTCGTCCATGACGGTCATGGCGGCGTGTTTTGCGGGCAGGTAGAATCCGAATTGGCAGAGGTGTTGGGCCAGGGATACGGTTTTCAACAGCACGGACTTGCCCGCCATGTTTGCTCCGGTGATGAGTACGGTCTCGCATCCGAAGCGGATGTCGATGGGCTGGAAATGACGGCCTTTTTCCTCTAAAACGGCCGCCACTTCGGGATTGTACAGCTGATGCAGGTCTGTATGGTCGGAGAGGGTGGGGCGACAGGCGTTCCATTCGATGGCCAGTTGGGCTTTGGCGAGCAGCAGGTCTAAATGGGCAAGCTGTTCCAGATTGTGGGCCATCGCCTCGCGGTAGGGTTGCAGCTGTTGCGACAGAGAGGCCCGCACGCGGTCTTCCACCTTCTGGGCTTGGAAACAGAACTCCTCCGCCTCGGCCGCACTTTGTGCATTCTGGATGCGCTCACGCCATTGGGCGAGCTCGTGATCATAGAGCGAATAGACGTAGAAATGAGGGATGCCGGTGTGCTCGGGATCCAATAGTGTGATGACAGCGTCCATATTTTCCAGCGGGCAGATGTCGCTGCCGCAGGCTTCTAACGCCTCCGCAATCTTGCGAGTGAGGATAGCGGTCTTCTTGATCTCGAACAGCTGGATATCGTCCATCACGCTGCCGTCGGCCAAGGCGGACAGTGTGGGCCGTATGTCGTTGATCTGGTGCAGATGGTTGCGTATGCTCATCAACTTGCTCCGGAACTGGTCGTTGCGGCGCAGGTCAATGGCTTTGGACAAAAGGTCGAACTCCGCCTCCAATTCCTGCGCGGAGGTGCTGAACGGCAGGTCCAACAGATACTTCCGGCCCAAATTGGAGGTGAGCTGGAGCTGCTCATACACATAGTGCAGGGCGGAGTTTTGTTCGAAAGCATTTTTGAAAAGCATAGTCGTCAGTTTCGTTTTTTTAAGGTTGGCAAAGATACGATTTTATTTCGGAGAAGATGCAGTCCCTCGCCGATATCCTCGTGCTGACTTTTTGTCAGTCGTTCATGTTTGGCAATATTGTTGCTTGGTTATTCCGCCGCCTGATATTAGACGGCGGTTTTTTGAAGAAAGGAAAAAGAATATTATGAACCCGAACAATTTGACAATCAAAACACAAGAGGTTATCTCCAATGCCCAAATGATTGCCATGCGCAATCAGAACCAGCAAATCGAGAACCTCCATTTCTTGAAGTCCATGCTCGACATGGACGATAATGTTGTACCCTTCCTGTTGAAGAAACAGGATTGTAACCCTAAAACGATTGCCTCTGTGGTGGACCGCGAAATCGCCCGCCTGCCGAAAGTTACCGGAGGTGATTTCTATCTCGGTGGCAGTGCCCAAACCGCCATGCAGAAGGCTATCATCTTCTGTCAGGATTCCGGTGACGAGTATGTCTCGCTGGAGCATTTGCTCTACGGCATCCTCATGGCAGGCGACAAGGCCTCGCAGATTCTGAAGGACGCCGGCCTCACCGAGAAGGGCATGAAAAGCGCCATCAACGAACTGCATAAGGGCAGCAAGGTGACATCAGCCTCCAATGAGGAGACATACAATGCACTCAATAAATACGCCAAGAACTTGAACGACATGGCCCGTCAGGGCAAGCTGGATCCGGTCATCGGGCGTGACGAGGAGATACGTAGAGTGCTGCAGATCCTGTCGCGCCGTACCAAGAACAACCCTATCCTGATTGGTGAGGCCGGCGTGGGTAAGACTGCCATCGCTGAAGGACTGGCCCAGCGGCTCGTGAGCGGCGACATTCCCGAGAACTTGAAGACCAAGAAGCTCTATTCGTTGGATATGGGCGCCCTGATCGCAGGCGCCAAGTACAAGGGCGAGTTTGAGGAGCGATTGAAGAGCGTCATCAATGAGGTGGTGGAGTCCAACGGCGAAATCATCCTCTTTATCGACGAGATCCACACCCTTGTGGGCGCGGGTGCGTCGGGCGAGGGTGCGATGGATGCCGCAAACATCCTCAAACCGGCACTGGCCCGAGGCGAACTCCGCTCCATCGGTGCCACCACGTTGGATGAGTATCAAAAATATTTTGAGAAAGACAAGGCTTTGGAGCGTCGTTTCCAGCCCGTCAAGATTGAAGAACCCGACAAATACAGCGCCATCTCTATCCTCCGCGGACTGAAGGAACGTTATGAGAACCACCATAAGGTCAAAATTTTGGATGAGGCTATCATCGCTGCCGTGGAGCTCTCGCAGCGCTATATTGGCGATCGTTTCCTGCCCGACAAGGCTATCGACCTCATTGACGAGGCGGCGGCCAAGCTGAAACTTGAAATCAACTCGGTACCGGAAGAGTTGGATGAGGTGGAACATAAAATCAGCCAGCTGGAAATCGAACGAGAGGCTTTGAAACGTGAGAACAATGCCGAGAAAGTGGCGGAGTTGAGTGGCAAAATTGCGGAGCTGCAGGAAAAACGAAACTCCATATCCTCTAAATGGCGCAGCGAAAAGGAAATTATGGACAAAATCCAGCATTGCAAAGATGAAATCGAAGCCTATAAGCTGGAGGCCACCAATCAGGAGCGGCAGGGCAACTATGGCCGGGTGGCCGAGTTGCGCTACGGCCTGATCAAAAACGACGAGGACCAGATCGTGAAGTTACAGAAGGAGTTGGAATCATTGCAGGGCGACAACGCCCTCATTGACGAAAAAGTGGGTGCCGATGACATCGCCGAGGTGGTGGCCCGCTGGACAGGCATCCCTGTTACTAAGATGATGCAGAGCGAGAAATCCAAATTATTGCATTTGGAAGAAGAACTGCACAAACGTGTGGTGGGTCAGGATGAGGCCATTGGAGCTGTTTCGGATGCCATCCGACGGAGTCGAGCAGGCTTGCAGGATGCCAAACGTCCTATCGGCTCGTTTATCTTCATGGGCACCACCGGCGTGGGTAAGACGGAATTGGCAAAAGCCCTGGCCGAATACCTGTTCAATACGGAGGATGCCATGATCCGCTTCGATATGAGCGAGTTTCAGGAGTCCTATTCGGTGTCAAGGCTCATCGGTTCGCCTCCAGGCTACGTGGGCTACGATGAAGGTGGCCAGCTTACCGAGAAGGTGCGCCGCAAACCCTATTCTGTCATCCTGTTCGACGAGATTGAAAAAGCCCACCCCGATGTCTTCAATGTGCTGTTGCAGGTGCTGGACGACGGGCGATTGACCGACAACAAAGGTCGTGTGGCGGATTTCAAGAACACCATCATCATTATGACCTCCAATCTCGGATCTAACATAATACAAGACAATTACGCCGACCGTGCCAATTATTCAGACACGGAAGTCTTTGAACGGACCAAGGCTGAAGTTACTGATTTGTTGAAGAAGACGCTGAAACCCGAATTCCTCAACCGTATTGACGAGATTGTGATGTTTCAGCCGCTGTCCAAGCGCGAAATCAAGGCCATCATCGACCTGCAGTTGGCCCAATTGGGTGATTTATTGGCGCAGCGCAATATCAAGATCGAGTTCAGCAAGTATGCTATGTCGTTGCTGGCAGATCTGGGCTATGACCCGATATATGGAGCCCGTCCGCTGAAACGTGTGATTCAGAAACTCATCTTGAACGAGTTGTCGAAAATCATCTTGGCGGATGACATCGACCGTGACTGCACCATCATGGTGGATTCGGTGGAAGACGGCAAGTTTGTGTTCTATAAGAAGTGATTGGACGATTCTTTCTTAGGAGTTAAGAAACTGATAAGAAGTTGAAATAGCCAGTTTTAAAACCCTCTGGTAGGGCGCGCGGAGCTTGGAATGACTGAGCTCCGCGTTCTCGTATTGCCGGAGCCGGGAACGCTTGTGGGGCGTGAGGTCGTGGTAGTGGGACGGGCGGATGTGGAGGTCGTGGGCCGCTGCGTGGGAGTGTTGCTGGAAGAAGGACGTGCTCCGGAGGAGGGTGCAGTCGTTGTTGGACGGGAGGTGGCTGGCGAAGACGGCTTGGCAGAGGGAGTTGGGGAAGATGATGACTGTGCCTTGTAGTTGGTTGTGGAACTCACACGGCTGATTTTCGAGGAGATGTTGTGGCCGCCCGTGGTCACCATATCGTTGTAGGTGATGATGATGGAGGGCGTTTTCAGGTAGCGTCCGCCGGATTTGCTCAGGCTTTGAACATAGTAATTCTTCACCTCGGCCAGATTCACGCCCAGAAGTGTCAGGTTGTTCTTGCCAATAACGCGCATCAGCTCGTTGACCTTGCGGGCTTGCATCATGCGGTTGTAGGCGGCCTGACTGTTGATGGTGGTGCCGCGCGGGTAGGAGAGGTAGCGCGCCAGCAGTTTGAGATTGTCGTCCGAAAGTCCCTTCAGCAAGCTGCGCACGGAATGGAACTCGCTGACGATGCGGCTTTTCTGCTGCCGATGTACATCCTGATAGATTCGTTTCTGATCCTCCTCCGAATAGGTGAAATTGTATTCGGCCTCATGGCGACGCATCTGCCGGTGGACCTCTTTCTCGCCGTAATTGTTGAAGTGGATATTAGCCATCGAATCAGATACCTGTTCGATTTGGTCGTCGGTCAGGTTCTTGAAGATGTTGAGCATATTCCAACATGCTCCGGCGAGCAGATAGGGTTTGTTGCTCGGAAACGAGGGGTGGAGCAGCTTGCCTTTGTAGCGGATGCCGTTATCCATGAAGAGCTGGTATAAGGCGGTGTACTGCACCACGCGGGCGATGTCGGTGTTGCCGCAGGTGGCGAAATAGTTACCCGCCCGCCGCTCGTAGGTGGCGCCCACACTCTCGCTGCGCTCCTGCGAGTTGAAATACGAAACCGGCAGCGCTCCCGTTCGGTTGAGGGTGTAAATGGTGTATCTGGGCAGGTCGATGGCGTACATGGTGTTGGCCGTGTTCCAGTTGTAAACCAGCTGCTCCAATCCTAATTTCTTGAAAAGAGGTTGGTCGAAGGGAAAATAACCGGGACTGGGGTAGTGGTAGGTCGACTCCTGGATGGTGCCGCTCTCCGACCAGTCCTTGAGCAGGATGTCGGTGATGGTCAGCAAGTGTCCGAGTTCGGTGTTCTCCAGCTCCTTGCTGAGGTAAGTGGGGCACCAATCGCGCCCGTCGGCCATCTTGCCGGCCAGGAAGTCGTTGATGTCGAGGCTCTGCGACAGCTCTTTGGCGCTGATACTGGCAATGAGCAGCACGGTCTCCACGCGCAGGGGCGGCAGCGTCTGCAGGTCGGCCTCGCGCTCGCGCCCGATGACGACCAAAGTGGTGGAGTCGCGCAAGGCACCCAAGATGAGGTCCGCGTCTAAGGCGAACTGCCGGATGGTGCCCATCTGCCGACTGATGTCGCTGTTGCGGCGGATGCACCAAGCCACAAGGCCGGGCTCTTTGCTGAAATAGACCCCGCGTCGCTTCTGGCGGAACATCTGACTGACTGTGAGTGTCTTCGAAGTGTCTTTGCCATCTATGAAAAGCTCGCCCGCCTGTATGAACCAGTCGTCAAATTCGGCTAACGAGATCTGATAATCCAGATTTTCCGAGGAGAAATAGTGACGTTTCGTGTCAGACAACAGGTTGATGCTGTTGGGCTTGTAGTCCGACAGGAATTGTTTCTTGGAGATTCGCGCCACAAGAGAATCGATGTTCTCCGTGGTGGCGTTGCCTAAGACCACCATCAGGTCAGTGATGCGTCCGTCGTATCCTATTTTGAATTGGCGTTTGGAGGTCTGATGGGTGTATTTGGCAAGGATTCTCTCTAACGTGTCCGGTTCGAAGAAGGGTGCCGGTTCGGAGATGAGGATGATGCGACTGCTGTCGGGGAAGGTGGCCGTGCCGATGGTTTGGTAGTGCATCCGGAAATGCTTGCGGAACAGGTTATAGACGGAATCCTGTTTCTGGAAGGCTAAGGTGCTCGCTATGGCTACATGCTGGTCGGGAATGTACTCCACCCGCATGACGCTGGCGGCCTGCTGCTTGATGCTCTCCACTACTTTGGTGTGCCGCCCGAAGGTGAACAGGCAGCCTAAGGCCAGCAGGAGGATGGCGCCGCTGATGATGCTGATGCGAAGGGGCTTGCTCATTCGGTTATTTGCGGATGATATTTTGTAACATTTCCCAAAGCAGACAGGTGGGCAGGCCCATCACGTTGTAGAAGGAACCGTGGATGGCCTGGATGCCGATGTACCCGATCCACTCCTGTATCCCGTATGCGCCGGCCTTGTCCAACGGGCGGTAATGTTCCACATAGTACTGCAGTTCCTCGTCCGAAAGCTCGACGAAGGTGACGCCTGACGAGCGGAAGTCGGTCAGCATACGGTCGGGGGTGGCCACCGTAAGGCCGCTATAAACCACATGAGTCTCTCCTGACAGCTGGCGAAGCATTTGCAGGGCCTCGTCGTTGTCCTTTGGTTTGCCGATGATGTTGCCGTCGGCCACCACGATGGTGTCGCAGGCGATGAAGATGGTGTTGGCCGGATACCGTGTCATGTCGATGGCGGAGAGTTTGAGTTTTGAGAGGTACTGCACCACCTCGGCGGGATAGAGCGAAGGGTCGTAGGATTCCTCCACCTCGGAGGAGATCAGTTCATATTCAATGCCCATGTCGGAGAGCAGCTCACGTCTGCGCGGCGACTTGGAGGCCAGGTAAATCTTGTAGTTTTTCAGTTCGTCCAATAACATAGCGGTTAGTTTAATCGGCGGCAAAGGTACAAATTTATTGGGAAATATTTAAGGTTTTTTTAATGGTGTGAAAATACGATTGTTTTAAAACGGGAGAACCGTCCATTAACCGTTGAATATGAATCTCCTACGGAGATTTGAAAACCATGTGTGGCATTTGTTTGCTACAGATAGGCATCCCCTACGGGGATGTTACCCCACGCCTCGTCACACCTCACCTCGTCTTACCTCACCTCACCACCGCCTCCTCCGGCACGGTTTTGCATATCAGCCCGATGCGGGTGTTTGCGGCGTGCCGGTTGATGCCGGAATCTTGTTTCCGAATTCCGCTGAACCCCGTTAGGGGTTCCCTATCTGTAGCCGATGGCATTCCCGGCCGAGTCACAACCCCGTATGGGGTTGCACATCTCGAGTTTCAGGGTGTAAAAATGCGATTGTTTTAAAACTAAATAGGAGGTGATAATTTCTAATTGCTTCCGACTTTTGGGATTCCAAGCTCTGAGCATATCTCCTTTGCCAAAAGGTCTTTTATGTCCGAATGTCTCGGAACGGCAGCGGTCAACTGGTTTTTCGTGTTGATATAGAGACTGTGTTTTTTGCCTTCACGAGCCAATATGCATCCCTGAGACTGAAGATGCTTTATGAGAAGTTGCCTTTTCATACAAGAGCGAGTTTCCTATAGAACACACCAGATCGGCTGCTTTTTCGGGCTTTTTCTTTATAGTAGTCAAGAACCAGACTGATTGCATCCTTCATGTTTTCCATAAGTTCGTCGAGGGTTTCACCCTGGCTCATTGCGGCCGGGACCTGTATGCACTTCCCGACATACCATCCGCTTTCGGGATCTTTCTCTATTATTATTGTGTATTCCATATGGTTTCCTTTTTTTCGTATTAACGCCGCAAAGATAGCATTTTTTTTGGTGCGAGGTGTTTGCTTTTTGTACTGCAAATACGATTGTTTTAAAACGGGAGAACCATCCATTAACCGTTGAATATGAATCTCCTATGGAGATTTGAAAATCACGTGTGGTGTACGTTTGCTACAGATAGGCATCCCCGTAGGGGATGTTACCCCACGCCTCGTCACACCTCACCTCACCTCACTTCACTTTACCTCACCACCGCCTACTCCGGCACGATCAGCCCGATGCGGGTGTATGCGGTGTGGCGGTTGATGCCGGAATCTTGTGTTGTTCCCCGAATTCCGCTGAACCCCGTTAGGGGTTGTACATTTCGTATTTGCACCATAAAAACTTGAAATCTGGTAAAAATCAAAAAAGTTCGAAAGTTTATAAGTGGTGCTAACTACCAAAAAAAAACGGCCCTGCATGAGGCCGTCGGTGTGTTGTTTGTACACGGTTTTTGCAGGGCTATCTATGCTTCGTGTGAATACTTCTGGAAATTTCCAAGAATTTGTTCGATATGGATCACTTCATCACATTTGTCGAATGTGAATCCGTTGTCCATACGATACCAATCCTTTCTATCTTTCATTGACAGTTTCTTGATACTCGGAAAACGCGACACGTCAACAACGACGCTCCGACCGTCTTCCAAATCAACTTGCATTTTCCCTCTAGCGGGAAATGTTACGTTTTTGATTTCAGGGATTACATCCCAATAACCTTCTATTGCATACATGATGTTACTCCTTTACTTTTATTATTGACACTTTACTACCTTTCTTGAAAACGTTCCATTGGTTCATCAGTTCTTTTCTATATTTTGATGCGATGGAAAGTACTTCCTTTATCTGATTGTCGGTCAGCGTTCCTTTGGAGGCCACTTCAACTGTTGGTTCGAGCCATATCTTACACATTTTCTTCGTGTCCCGTTTACCTACATGGATGTGCGCTCTGTTTTCATTACTGTCAGTCCCGAAAAAGATGAACGTCCAGATGATTTTAGCTGTTATATAAATTAGAACTTTGGGCATGTTTGTCTCCTCCTTTTATGTTAACGCCGCAAAGATAGCATTTTTCATTACGCGGTTGCTACACATATTCGAAATTTATGTATATTTGCAACGTTAAATCGCATTATCTTTCAGCGTAAACGCAATAGGGTGATGTTGATGTCAGTCAAAACAATGAACAGTAACGTGGTAGTGACAGGCCATTCTCAAGCACGGTATCCCAAAACGGTTCTCTACATCGGCGCCGTGTTGACCATGCTATCTACTCTGCTGCTCTTCCGTTTGTTTTTTGGCGCCGGAATGCTTAGCCATCCCTCCCAATATTTTTTCTCCGTATCCTCCTATGATCTGATCAAGGATGTTTACAATACCACGTACCATACCCGATACGACAGCAGTCTCATTCATTGCACCTCCATGGCGTACCCATACGGTGAGCATCACACCTATACGGGTCTGCAGGTTCTGGTCTCTGCGCCGCTCCAGCTATTGCAGAAGATGGGCGTGCATGATGCGTGGAAAGCTTGCCTGACACTGATTAACCTCTATGTGATCCTGTCAATTCTCTTGTGCTCGTTGTTTCTATATCTTTTGTTCCTCGAATTGAAAATTCCTCCGTTCCCTTCTGCTTTCGGGGCGGTTTTCATCACCTTCCTGATGCCGCAGTTGATGCGTGTGGGCGGGCATCTCACGTTGAGCTATCTTTGTGTCATTCCCATGGCGTTGTACTTTATCGCACGCCTGCATGGCACCCGACATTGGAAATGGTCTGTTTTCTATGGTGTCCTTCTTCTGCTCAGTACCTTGGCTCATCCCTATTATGGGGCGTTTCTGGCCGACATTTCCATAGTGTATCTGCTTTATCTTTTGTTTTCACATAAGAAAAACAGGTGTAAAATCTCGCAGGTGGGATTATATTTCCTTCTCCAGTTCATTTTGCCCGTGGTGCTGTTTTTCATTCTTGCAAATTATGGTGATACAGCCACGGACAGAACGGCCGTTGCCGATGGGATGTACCTTTTCAGAGGGCGAATGGAAGGACTTCTGCTGCCGTTCCATAGACTTTTAATGATTGCTCCTCTTCGGAATTGGGGCATAAATCCGCCCCAATGGGAGACTCTCAGCTATGTCGGGGTGGTGGCCCTAATCGCATTTGTGGTTTGGGTTGTACGCATTCTGTGGGATTTGGCTCATCTGCGTGTGACGCATCTTTTCCGTCCTACTGACAATCCGGTGCTTAACGTTTTTCTTTGGGCTTCCGTGTTGCTTACGCTGGTGGCAACAGTGTTGCCGGTTATCACGAGAGCTCATCCGGATCTCTCTATCCACCTGTCGGCCTTGGCACAGCTGAGGTCTTTGGGTCGTATGTTGTGGCTTCCATTTGTAACGCTCAATGTGCTGGCTGTTTATTGGGTATGGCAATGGGTCTCGAGTTTCCGGAGGACAGGATGTAAAATCGCTGTCCTTATATTGGTGTGCGTGGCTTACAGCTACGAGGTGTATGCCTACGCTCCGCTGATGGGCCATGTGCAAACGTATCCGCAATGGACTGATTATGATAATGATTTACCTGATAATCAATGGGTGGCGAAAATCAATTCGTCGGATTATCAGGCGATCCTCTCGTTGCCGGTTTTCCATGTGGGTTCCGAGCATTACAACTTGCCGGTACAACCTGAAACGATGCATGTCAACACGTATGTTTCTTTCAAAACGGGACTGCCCTTGATTTGCGTTTACAGTGCGCGCAGTCCCATCACGCAATCCTACAACAGCGTTGAGCTTGCTTGGGAACCTTGGAAGGATTACTATATTCTGGAGGATCTGCCCAATGAACGTCCGTTGCTCATAGTGTCGCTTCCGGATCGGAATCGGTTGAATCCGAATGAAAAACGGATTTTGGATTATGCGGATTCTCTATTCTCCACGGAGAAATTCGTCTTGTACAGCATTCCTGTTTCCAAATTGCGTCAGCTGTGTCGGGATTATCAATTGGAAAGAAAGGTGTTGTATGATAATGCTTTAAAAGACGATGTGCCCTATTATTTCAAAACATGGGATGAGAAAGACTCTGGGATGTTGGCGGCAACGTGCAATAAACAGGTTCTCCTGTATGACGATACCATTGACCATGCTTGGGGCGACAGTGTGAATATATCATTTTGGATCCCGAATTATCTTGATGATCTGATGGGACGCAATATTGTCTCCGTGAAAGCGATAACGGCCGATAGTAGCGAGATGTCCGTGGCCTGGGGTAACATCTTCTATTTTGCCAAAGTCATTGACGGCAGGGCTGGATTGGTGTCCATACCGGTCCGTTTCCCGGAAAATGCGGTTCGTCTGTGCGTTGAGGTGGGCAACAAACGTCTGCCCACGCGGCAAGTTTTTTTCGACCAGCTGCTTATCGCCCCGCAGGGCAGGAATGTGGCCTTGCCGTATGTGCGCCAACGGGATACCGTAAAGTTGTTGGATAATATTCCATTGTGGCATCCTATGCCAACCGCCGGTTGCAAACCGTAAATCGTTGACTATATTACTGTAATCTTCTTATACCGAATGCGTTTCGGCGTTACGTTGCCAAGGCGCATCTTCTTGTTCTCCTCATATTCGGTGTAGCTGCCCTCGAAGAAATAGACCTGCGAGTCGCCTTCAAAAGCGAGGATGTGTGTGCAGATGCGGTCGAGGAACCAGCGGTCGTGGGAGATGACCACCGCGCAGCCCGCGAAGTTCTCCAAACCCTCCTCCAATGCACGCAAGGTGTTGACGTCAATATCGTTGGTTGGCTCGTCCAAGAGCAGCACGTTGGCTTCGGATTTCAGTGTGAGAGCCAGATGCAGGCGGTTGCGCTCGCCGCCGGAGAGCACGCCGGCCTTCTTGTTCTGCTCGGTGCCGCTGAAGTTGAAACGTGACAGGTAAGCCCGCGAGTTGATGAGCCGCCCGCCCATCATGATCTGCTCGTTGCCCTCGCTGACAACCTCCCAGACGCTCTTCTCCGGGTCGATGACGGTGTGCTGCTGGTCAATGTAGCCCACTTTTACCGTTTCACCAACCTTGAAGTCGCCGCTGTCGGGCTTGTCCAACCCCATGATGAGGCGGAAGAGGGTGGTCTTGCCGGCGCCGTTGGGCCCGATGACACCCACAATGCCGTTGGGCGGCAGGTTGAAGTTGAGGTCGTCAAACAAGAGTTTGTCGCCGAAGGCCTTGCGCACGTGCTGGGCTTCGATGACGACATTGCCCAAACGTGGTCCGTTGGGGATGAAGATTTGCAAGGTCTCTTCTTTCTCCTTCACGTCCTCGTTGAGGAGCTTGTCGTAGGCGTTGAGACGGGCTTTCGACTTGGCGTGACGCGCTTTCGGGGCCATGCGCACCCATTCCAACTCGCGTTCCAGCGTCTTCATACGCTTGCTCTCCTGCTTCTGCTCCATGGCTAAACGGTTCGACTTCTGCTCTAACCAGGAGGAGTAGTTGCCCTGCCAGGGAATGCCCTCACCGCGGTCCAGTTCGAGAATCCAGCCGGCAACGTGGTCGAGGAAGTAGCGGTCGTGGGTCACGGCGATGACGGTACCTTTATATTGTTGCAGATGGGCCTCTAACCATTCCACTGACTCGGCGTCGAGGTGGTTGGTGGGCTCGTCAAGCAGGAGAATGTCCGGCTCGGTGAGCAGCAGACGGCAGAGGGCCACACGGCGTCGCTCGCCTCCGGAGAGGTTTTTCACCGGCGTGTCGCCGTCGGGACAGCGCAGCGCGTCCATGGCACGTTCCAACTTGGAGTCGAGCTCCCAGGCATCGTATTGATCGATGAGTTCGGTGAGTTCGCCCTGCCGCTCGATGAGCTTGTTCATCTCGTCGTCGCTCATTGGTTCGGCGAATTTCATGTTCACCTCTTCATATTCTTTTAAAACATCCACAATCTTCTGCACGCCCTGTTGCACCACCTCCTTTACGGTAAGGTTGTCGTCGAGTTGCGGTTCCTGCGGCAGATAGCCGATGGAATAGCCGGGCGCGAAGACCACCTCGCCCTGATAGGACTTGTCGAGGCCGGCGATGATCTTCAGCAGCGTGGATTTTCCCGCGCCATTGAGGCCCAGGACGCCGATTTTCGCTCCGTAGAAGAAGGAAAGGTAGATGTTCTTGAGGATTTGTCGTTGCGGTGGAATCGTCTTGCTGACGTTCACCATCGAGAATATTATTTTCTTGTCGTCTGCCATGATTTACAATTAATAATGAACAATTAATAATTAAAAATTAGTGGTTTTAAAGTTGGAAAGAATGTAAATAATAACGTTCATAGTCTCTTAACTTCTACGCCGAATAGCTAACATTCACCTTTAAGGTTTCGTATCCGTTCCAACGCTTCCTGCACGTTGGCGCGCGGGGTGCCAATGTTCATGCGCATGAAGCCGTCGCCGTCAGGACCGTAGTCCAGGCCGCTGTTCAATCCCACTTTGGCTTCATGGATGAGTTTGTCCACCAGCTCTTTGTGCGGAATGTTCCATGCTCGGAAGTCGAGCCAGAGTAAGAAGGAGGCCTCAGGACGCATCATTTTGATTTCGGGCATGTTTTGTTGTAGATATTGTTCGGTGAAGTCAATGTTCCCGACTAAGTAGTCAAGCAGTTGCAGGCGCCATGGGTCGCCGTGTGCGAAGGCGGCCTCGGCAGCCACGTAGGCGAACAGTGTGCCTAAGGAGAGCTCGTTGGCATCCAAAAAGCCGAAGAACTGCTTCTTGATGTCGGCATCCGGCACATAGCATACGGAGGAGGCCAATCCTGCCATGTTGAAGGTCTTGCTGGGCGCGATGAAGGTGATGGAGTTGTGCAGCGCCTCTTCCGACACCGTGGTGAAAGAGGTGTGTGTAAAACCGGGCAGCGTGAGGTCGGCGTGGATTTCGTCCGCAATGACGAGCACATTCTGCCGGTAGCAGATTTCGGCAATTTTCTGCAATTCATCTTTGGTCCACACGGTGCCGCCGGGGTTATGTGGGTTGGCGAGAATCATCACCTTGCACCCTTTGGCCTTTTCTTCCAAATCGTTGTAATCCAGGGCAAAACGTCCGTTAACGGTTTTCAGCGGACTGCTCACGAACACGCGTCCGCTGCGGTGCGGCACGTTGATGAAAGGCGGATACACGGGCGTGGTGATCAGCACCTTGTCGCCGGGGTTGGTGAAGGCTTGCAGCACGAAGGCGATGCCTTGCACGATGCCGGGGATGAAGTGGATGTTTTTCCACCGGGTCTCGATATGATAATGCTCCCGCATCCAGTTGAGCACAGCCATCTTGTAAGTCTCTGGGGCAAATGTGTAGCCGAACACTTCGTGGTCGCATCGTTTGCGTACGGCCTCCACGATGAAGTCCGGGGTCTTGAAGTCCATGTCGGCCACCCACATGGGCAGCACGTCATCGGTGCCGAACACCTCGTTCAGCATGTCGTGTTTCACGCAGCTGGTGCCGCGCCGGGGAACGATCTCGTCAAAATTATAGAGCATCATCAGAATCATTTTTGAAGATGCAAAGGTAGCGTTTTTTTTCTTATTTTTGCGCCTTTTATATTATGCTGGGTATTGAAACGGATCATAAACGGATTTTCGGGCTTGATTTCCTCCGAGCTGTGGCCATATTCCTTGTGGTGCATGGACATGGCGCTTCTCTTTTGTTGGATACCCGTCTCTCGTTTCTGACAAAAATACCTCTTCCGGATGCGGTGGATATCTTTTTTGTGTTGACGGGCTTCCTTATCGGCGGATCGTTTCTTTCTTATGCGGAAAAAAACACGGGTGTGGATATTTGGAAGACGTTGCGGTTTTATGTGCGCTCGGCCTTGCGCATTCTGCCCTGTTATTACTTGATTCTGATTGTGTATCTGATATTGGTGCATAATCAGTTGGTGCCAGGAAACACCGAATCCTCGCCCGTTTGGCAATTTGCCACTTTTACGCAAAACCTGTTCACTCCATTCTGCGATTTCTATTGGGAGTCTTGGTGTTTGCCGATACAATGGTGGTTTTATATGTTTTTCCCGCTGCTCATGACGCTTTTCTCCGGACACTTCGGCTCGCGCCGTCTGGTTCCTGTCATCTGTGCTGGATTCATTTCCGTATCTATCCTGTTCCGAATCTTGGTTTCTGGCCACGCTACGGATTTGTTTGGGTGGGATGTCTGGATTCGGAGGACGGTGGCCTCGCGTTGTGATGCCGTCTATATCGGTGTGTTGGCCGCATGGGTGCAGATGTACGCGCCTGATGTGTGGCGGCGTCACGCTTTGAAAAGCTTGCTGGTGGGTTTGGCCTTGTTGGTGATGCTTGTCTTGATAACGCAAAAACCGGGCACCATTTTCAAGAATGTGTTCAGCTGTACGTTTCAAACGGTGTCATTTGCGATGCTGCTTCCGTTTATGTCGTGCAAATCCAAGGCCCGCACGGCATGGGGCGGTTTTGTCTCGCATATAAGCGTGCTCTCGTTTGCAATGTATATGGTGAATCTGGTGGTGATGCAGCTTATATTGGCAAACTTCAATGAGTTGTTCCATCAATGGGGCGCTTGGGGTTACGTGGTCTATTGGATGATAGTCCTCGTTTTATCCTATTTGCTGTATATGATGGTGGAAAAACCGTTTATGAAACTTAGAACACGAGTGTCTTTATTTGGATAATTTTTTTATAACTTATTAAAATACAATAAAATGCAAACACGAATCGCCATTTTAGGATATGGAAACATAGGCAAGGCCGTGGAACAGGCCGTGCTGGCTGCCGACGACATGCTGTTGGCCGGCATTTACCATCATAACGACAATCTGGACACCATCGACGCGGATGTGGTGGCGCTGTGCACGCCCACGCGTGAGGTGCCGGATTTCGCGGAGAAGCTGCTGGCCCGCGGGATTTCCACCGTGGACAGCTTCGACATCCACGGGCAGATTTTCGACCTGCGCAAGCGTCTCACCCCCGTCGCCAAGGAACATCGTGCGGTAAGCGTCATCGCCGCTGGCTGGGACCCCGGCTCTGATTCGGTGGTGCGTGCGCTGCTGCTGGCCCTCGCCCCCAAAGGCATCACCTACACCAACTTCGGCCCGGGACGCAGTATGGGTCACACGGTCGCAGCCAAAGCCATTCCCGGTGTGAAGAACGCGCTCTCCATGACTATCCCGCTCGGCACGGGCATCCATCGCCGCATGGTCTATGTGGAATTGGAAGAGGGTGCCGACTTTGCCACCGTGGAGAAACTGCTGTTGCAGGACGACTATTTCGCCCATGACGAGACCCATGTGGTGCCGGTGTCCTCCATCGACGAGCTGAACAATGTGGCCCATGGGGTCAATCTGGTGCGCTCCGGTGTGAGCGGCGATACCCACAACCAGCGCTTCGAGTTCAACATGGAAATCAACAACCCGGCCCTCACGGGACAGGTGCTCGTGTCGTGTGCGCGTGCCGCCATGCGTATGCGCGAGGAACAACGTCTCGGTGCCTTCACCATGATAGAAATACCGCCCATTTACCTCCTGCCTGGCAATGAGGAACAGCTGATCCGGACGCTCGTGTAAGAATAATAGATTGAGGTGGAGAGTTTTGTTACAGTATGTTGGATTGAAATGCTTTTGTTCTAATGTTCTAAATGGAAAAACGAATCATGTATATTTCAGAAGAGGAACTCCAACGGATAGTGGCCTTGGCGGTGAAAAAGGCACTGGAGGAAATATTGCCTGGCGTGAAAGAGGAACCTCAGGTGAACGAGCCACCAGCTGCATATAATGTGGATGTGAAAAATTTCACGGAAGAGGAATTGAAGGAGGCCATGCGATTGATGGAATCCAATAGGGGCAAAGATGGTGAACCCAAGGTGGGGATTTTCTGGTACGATCCTCAAAAAAATGAACTTTTTGGTGTGCGTTCTCATCTGGTGTCTGATTATGTGAAACCCAACGCCCGATCAGAATTCGGATGTGTTTCCTGTTCGGAAATGCACGAGGATGTCTGGAAAAAGGAATATAACCGTCAGAAATTCAAACATAATGGGGTGGGCCCTTATCGTGGTGCATACGAAATGACCCCCCGAGGCCGAATCTTTTATGATCCGGAAACGGATGTTTATACCATTGCAGTGGGACAGTGGATTGAACAATATCCGCAGGCGGTGGCCCTTGTTGAAGAGGAATTCAATTTGAAGGATACCTGTCATGAGGTGAAAACAGCCTATCATTGGGACATCGGACAAAAATGGATGTGAGCATGGCCCCGCATTGGATGCGGTTGGATTTTTAGTGCGAGGATGTCTGAAAAATGATTATCTTTGCACGGTAATAATAAAACGATTTCCCGTCGTCCGGACAGGCGGGGAATCGGTGATTTGTCTGCCGGAGAAAAACGAGAAAACATGTACGACAACGAACGCGGGCTCTATATCGCCCATTGCGCGGAAGGCGCACTCTCCATACAAGGTAAAATGGCCAATCGGCATGGACTCATTGCAGGTGCCACCGGAACGGGCAAGACTGTCACCTTGCAGGTGATGGCCGAGACGTTCAGCCAGGCGGGCGTACCCTGCTTCATGGCCGATATGAAAGGCGACCTGTCCGGCATCAGCCAGGCCGGTGCCCTCAGCAGTTTCATCGAGAAGCGGATGCCGGAATTCGGCATCGAGTCGCCCCAGTTCCAACCCTGTCCCGTGCGATTCTATGATGTGTATGGCGAACAGGGGCATCCGATACGTGCCACGGTCTCCCAGATGGGCCCTCAGCTGTTGTCGCGCATCCTCGGCCTCAACGAGACGCAGGACGGCGTGCTCAACATTGTCTTCCGCATCGCCGATGACCGCGGTCTGCTGATTCTGGATTTGAAGGATCTGCGCTCCATGCTCGACTACGTCTCCAAACACGCCAAGGAGTACACCACCCGCTACGGGAATATATCCACAGCCACGGTCGGCGCTATCCAGCGGTCCCTGCTGCAACTGGAGAACCAGGGTGCCGACAAGTTTTTTGGCGAGCCCTCTTTTGACATCCACGACCTGCTCCAGACCGAGAATGGACGTGGGGTGATGAGCGTTTTGGCGGCTGACAAGCTCATGATGCAGCCTAAACTCTACAGCACCTTCCTGCTGTGGCTCCTCTCCGAGCTTTATTCGACGTTGCCTGAGGTGGGCGACCAGGATCTTCCCAAGCTGGTCTTCTTCTTCGATGAGGCACACACGCTGTTCGAGGACACCTCCAAAGCTCTCACAGACAAGATTGAGCAGGTTATCCGTCTGATCCGTAGCAAGGGGGTAGGGGTATATTTCATCAGTCAGTATCCTAATGATGTGCCGGAGAACATCCTCGGTCAGTTGGGCAATCGTGTGCAACATGCCCTGCGGGCCTACACGCCCAAGGATCAGAAAGCTGTGCGCGTGGCCGCTGACACGTTTCGTACTAATCCGGAGTTCAAGACGGAGGAGGCCATTTCCACTTTGGAGACTGGAGAGGCATTGGTCAGCTTCTTAGACGGGAAGGGCGCTCCCGGCATTGTGCAACGAGCCAAGATTCTCTTCCCATTGTCCCAGATCGGGGCCATCACAGCAGAACAACGGCAGATGAACATCCGTATGAGCCGGATTTATGGAAAATACGATACGATGGTGGACAGTGAGAGTGCGTACGAGATGCTGATGATGGAGGAACAATCAAACTTGCCGCAGGCGCAGGATTCGGAGGGCAATCTGCCCAAGACATCGGAGAAAGAAACTGCCGGTAATTCCAAGAAAAAGGGTATTCTCTCTAAAGTCCTGAAAGCCGTTATCACGGCCCTGACAGCCACCTTGGGCACCATCGTGGGCACGGCGGTCAGCGATAAGGTGACCGGAAAGAAAACCAAAAAGACGTCATCCACAGCCGGCAGGGTGGTGAAGAACACGACCTCGGCGGCCACCCGGACCATCACCCGGGAAATCACCCGCGATATTCTCGGCAACCTGATCAAATAGTGAGCCTTTAAACACGTAAGAATGAACTCGACAAGACAACAGAAAATAGCAGCCCTGCTCCAAAAGGAACTGGCCAATATATTCTTGCAAGACAGCAAGAGCCTGTACAACTGTATGATAACGGTGACGAAAACCACCATCACCTCCGACCTCTCCATTGCGAGGGCGTACCTGAGTATCTATATGGCTCCGGACAAAGATGTGGTGATCAAGGCCATCCGTGAGAATACGAAGGATATCCGCTTCCGCCTTGGCCAGCAGATCAGAAACCAGCTGCGCGTGGTCCCCCATCTGGAATTTTTCATTGATGACACGCTCGATTATATGGAGCATATTGACCGTCTTTTGAAAAAATAGAGTTGGAATTATCAAAACAGAAAACGGCCGGCTTCATCGCGTTGCGTTATGTTTTCTCGAAAAAGAAACATAATATCATCAACGTCATTTCCATTGTTTCCATGCTCGGTATCATGGTCAGTAGCGCGGCGCTCGTCGTGGTGCTGTCGGTGTTCAACGGCATGGAGGAGATGATCGGCGGATGGTTCAACTCGTTTAACCCGGATTTCAAAATCACCTTGGTGGAGGGCAAGTCCTTCCCCGTGGACTCGTTTCCGATGGACGCCCTGCGCCGGATGCCGGAAGTGGAGGCCGTGGATGAGGTGGTCAGCGATATGGCCCTCATTACCTATAACGACCGACAAGAACTCCTTACCATCAAAGGGGTAGGGGATGATTATGTTTCCAGAAACCGGTTGGACGAGATTCTCATAGACGGCAAATTCGCCTTGTGGCAGGGTGAACAGCCCTGTGTGGTTACGGGTGCCGTCGCTGCCGGCAAGCTCCAGATCAACCTGCTCAACTACGAGCTGATGAAGACCTATTATCCCAAAAGGACGAAAAAGAACTTGGCGCAGGCGACGGATGCCTTCAACACGCGCTATCTGTTCCCCACGGGTGTGTTTATGTCGAACACGAACTATGACAATGATGTCATCTTCTGCCCGATATCCTTTGCGCGCGACCTGATGCACTATGAAGGCGAGGTTACCTCCGTGGAAGTCAAGCTCCGCCCGTCAGCCCATTATGCAAAATGTCAGAAAAAGGTGGAGGAAATGGTGGGTCGTCGTTTCAAAGTCCAAAACAAATACCAGCAGGAGGCGTCTCTTTTCAAAACAATGCAGTCGGAAAAGCTCATCATTTATATCATTCTTGCATTCATTCTGTTGGTGGCCGCCTTCAATATCATCGGCTCGTTAGGTATGCTGATGTTGGAGAAGAAGGACGATATGGCGGTGCTGCGTCATCTGGGTGCCGGCGAATCGTTGATCCGGCGCGTGTTTCTGTATGAGGGCGTGGCTGTCTCGTTCGTGGGTGGATTGCTTGGGGTTCTGCTTGGCGTGGTGATCTGCCTGATACAGCAGTTTTTCCATGTGGTGAAAATCGGTGACGGCAGCACCGGCTACATCATCCCCTATTATCCTGTGCATATCCGTGTCGCGGATCTCCTTCTTGTGCTGCTTACAATCTTGATTGTGAGTTTGCTTACCTCGTTCCTGCCAGCCAGAAAATTGAAACAAGCCACCTCAAATCCCTATATGTCATGAAGAAACTGCTCTTTATACTCATTTGTTCGGGCTTGCTGCTGTCTTCGTTCGGCCAGATTTCGGTCGGGCGGTTCCGCAGCCATATCCCGATGCATGCCTTTCATTCCGTTGCGGTGGCCCCGGATTATGCGTATGCTGCCACCACCAACGGCATGATGCTGCTGGATTTGTCCACGATGGACGACAAGAAACCAGACCTGCAGTCATGGACCAAGGTGGACGGCCTGTCTGACATTGACATCATCAAAATCTATTACGACGAACCCCATAAATGCCTGCTCGTCTGCTATCGGAATGGAAATCTGGATTTGATCAAGGAGGATGTATTGTATAATGTAAGTGACATCAAGAATAAAACCCTCAGTGGATCCAAGCAGCCTTCTCACATACGCGTGACGGGAGATGTGGCCTACATCTGTTATCCCTTCGGAGTGGTGCTGCTTGATTTGAACGACTTGTTGGTGCTGGATACATGGTTCACCAAACGGGACGGTCGGCAGTATGGCGTGACGGACTTTGCGAAAACGGACAATGAGTTCTATATCAGCACTTCCGGCGGCTTGTTCCACATTCGTGCCGATCATCCCAATCCGGCCAATTTCATGGAATGGGTTCAGGATGAGGCGGCTGGAGATACAGAATACGACCACATAGTTTTCTTCGGCGGAAAGCTCTTCGCCAATAAGAATACAAACAACCCCACATCCGACAATCCTGTTCCTGACACACTTTTTGTGCAGGAAGGGACACGCTGGACCGCCACTGACTATGTGTCGTATGACCTGCGTTCGCTTACGGCTGCAAACGGCCATTTGCTGATCGGCAACTGGGATCATATTGACATGCTGGATGATAACTTGAGTCTGGAGAAAACGTATCACTGGTATCAGTCTTACGCATATCCCGACAATCAGGAATCGTTTTTGCGAGGCAAATACATCTGGGTGGCTGATAACCGGTATGGGCTTGTCCGCATCCAGATGGAAGATGAGAGTTACAAAATCTTCACGGAGAGTGGCCCATATGCGGGTAGCGTGGAAGGCATCAGTTGTGAGAAGGGTGTGGTGGCGGTGGTGCCTGGCTCGCGCAAGGGACCGGCGTACACTCAGGGGTTCCAGTACCCGTCTGTTAGCTGGTTCGTCAACCAGAATTGGGACTATGCTGTGAATTTCCGCGATTATGATCCGTTGCACACCACCTTCGACCTTACGAATGTGGTCATCAATCCCAATAACGAATCGGAATGTTATGTGGCATCGTGGGGCAACGGCCTCTTCCGTTGTGTGAATCATGAAGTCGTGGAGCATTACACCCCGCAAAACAGCATCCTCGACTCCACCGCAAACGGTTGGGTGTTCGTGTCGGGGCTGGCATACGACAATCATGGCAATATCTGGATGACAAACAGCCAGTGTGACAATATGTTGAAGATGATGGAGCCCGACGGCACGTGGCACGAGTACAACATCACCCAAGGGGTGCTGACGGCTTCCCCCGCTGGTGTGGTGGCTGAAAACCTGCTGATTGATTCCCGTGGGTACAAATGGGTGAACTTCCCCCGCGACGACAATGTAAACCGTTATCATCTGGTGGCTTTCACGGAAAGCGGAACCTACGATAACCCTGGGGACGATAAGTTCGTGCGTATCAATATGAATGCCGCCTCCGAAGTCAACTCCACTAACGTTTTTTGTGTGGCAGAGGACTTGGATGGGGAGATTTGGATTGGCACTGACAAGGGCATCAAGGTGATCTATTATCCTGATAAGGTTTTCGATGGCAATGTCTATCCCAAAAACATCCTTTTGGAGCAGGATGGATACACGTCTGTACTATTCGAGTTTGAGGAGGTTACTGCCATTGCGGTGGATGGCGCGAACCGCAAGTGGGTGGGCACGAGCAAGGGAGGTGTTTTCCTGATCAGCGAAGACGGTACGGAGGAGCTGCTTCATTTCACCGCAGAAGACCATCCGCTGTTTTCCAACCAGATTTCCTCTATCGGCATTGATCCCCTGAGTGGGGAAGTCTTCTTCGGAAGCACCAAAGGACTGGTCAGCTACCGTGGAGCGGCCACGCATGGCTCAGAAGATTACAGCGATTTGATGGTTTTCCCCAATCCGGTACGGCACGGCTATACTGGTCCGGTGGCAGTGAAAGGTTTGAAGAGCAATTCGTTGTGTAAGATAACAGACTCTGCTGGACGATTGGTGTGGCAGGGCTATAGCAACGGTGGCGAGCTGGTATGGAATTGCTTGGACCATTTTGGCAGACGTCCGGCCACGGGAGTCTATTATGTGATGGCCTCCGACGAGAACGGCAAGGAGAAGATTGTCTCCAAAATCCTGTTTGTACATTAGAAAAGAGCGTGTTATGCTGATTAACACCAAGGGCATAATCCTACATTCGACGAAATATTCCGACACCTCATTGGTGGTGAAAATCTATACGGAGGCGCGGGGTACGCAGTCGTTCATCGTGAAAGGGGTTTTCGGGAAAAAGGGCAAGTTGCGTCCTGCGTTTTTCTCCTCCTTGGCATTGGTGAATCTCACGTTCGACGACAATCCGCGCCATAATTTGAAATACATTCGCGAGATGTCTCTTCAGCAAACGCCCTCGGACCTGTCCTTTGATCCAGTGCGCAGTTCCATCTTGATGTTTTACAATGAGTTGTTGTATAAACTACTGCCTGAAGCAGGGGAGGATGTTGTGCTGTTCCATTTTCTGGAGCAGGAGATAACGGATGTGGCCGGGGCGGGGGAACTCTTTCCTGACCGGCCGTTGCGCTTTATGATCCGGTTGAGTGTGGTGCTGGGTTTTTTCCCGGAAAACAATTATTCGGAAAAGGAATGCCATTTTTCCTTGGCAGAAGGCCGTTTCCAGTCCTATTATGTGGATGAACGCAATGATCTTCCGGAGGATGAAAGTCGCTACCTGTCGCAGCTGATATGTGATGACGGGATGGTGCGGGCGGATCGCACCTTGCGGAACAGTTTGCTCCGGTATCTTATACAATATTATATAATACATAACGAGCAGATCAGGACCATCGAGTCGGTGGATGTGCTGGCTGCTGTTTTGCATTAGGATTAATCGAATTTATTCGTATTTTTGCGCCGGTAAAAACAATAAGGAAATGGGTGAAGAACAATTTATCGATTATGTGAAGATTTTCTGCCGTTCGGGCAATGGTGGGTCGGGATCGGCGCACCTGGCGCATACGGCACGTAACCCGAAGGCCGGTCCTGACGGTGGCGATGGTGGCAAGGGTGGCAGCGTCATCCTGAAGGCCAACCGCAACCTGTGGACGCTGCTGCATCTGCGCTACACCAAGCACATCTTTGCAGAGAACGGTGGAAATGGGCAGAAGAACAAATGCTTTGGCAAGAATGGTGAGAATGCGTACATTGAGGTGCCCCTCGGCACGGTGGTGCGTATGGTTGACACTGACGAGTTTGTCGGGGAGGTGCTGGAAGATGGCGAGGAACTGGTGGTGATGAAAGGCGGACGGGGCGGCCTCGGCAATGTGCATTTCAAAAGTCCCACCATGCAGACACCACGTTTCGCACAGCCGGGTGAGGAAGGCGTGGAAGGTTGGATAAGCTTGGAACTCAAAGTGTTGGCGGATGTGGGCCTCGTGGGTTTCCCGAATGCCGGCAAGTCCACCCTGATCAGCCAATTGTCAAATGCGAAACCTAAAATCGCCAACTATCCCTTCACCACGCTAACGCCCAATCTCGGTATGGTGGCTTACCGTGACTTCCAGTCGTTCGTCATCGCCGATATTCCTGGCATTATCGAAGGTGCCTCTGAAGGCAAGGGCATTGGTCTGCGTTTTTTGCGCCATATCGAGCGCAACTCGGTGCTGCTTTATATGATCCCCGTAGTCTCGGAGGAGGGACTTCGCACGGCGGATGAGATTGTGCGCGAGTGGAACATCCTCCGCCATGAACTGGAGGCTTATAATGATGAGTTGCTTGACAAACGGTACCTTGTCGCTCTCACCAAATGTGACCTCACCACCCCCGAGGAGGTGGAACGGATTTTGACAAATCTTCCGAAAAATATTCCCGTTATGAACATTTCATCCTTGACAAATCTGCATCTCACAGAGCTTAAGGACCGCCTTTGGACGCTTTTAACCTCAGAGGATTAATTTCTATTATACTGATTGTCAAGAATATAATATTAAATCAAATATAAAACGAAAAAAAAACACAAACAGAGTTGACATATTGAAAAAAAAGTGTATTTTTGCGCCGTTAAAGAACGAAAGAAAAAGGAGATAGAAAAATGGCAAAGAAAGTAAAAGAAGCTCGTCAACAGGTTATCCTGGAATGTACGGAACAGAAGGCAAGTGGGGTTCCGGGCATGTCAAGATATATCACGACGAAAAACAGAAAGAACACGCCTGACAGATTGGAATTGATGAAATACAATCCGTATCTGAAGAAAATGACGTTACACAAAGAAGTTAAATAATAAAATCGAAGAGAGATGGCAAAGAAGGTTGTTGCAACATTGAAAAGAGAAGGTGGCGTTACCTATACGCGCGTCGTGAGAATGGAACGCTCACCGAAGACGGGAGCTTACACCTTTAAAGAGGCTGTAGTTGACTCCTCCACTGTAAAAGACTTTTTGGCTAAAAAGTAATATTTTGTTTTCATGGTTGAAGAAAGGTTCCCCCTCCCGGGGGAGCCTTTTTTCGTTTGGGGAGGGTACATCCTCGTATTGTTTTTTTCGCTATCTTTGCAACTGCATTTTTCCCCGCTTCGGCGGGCGTTATTTCTAAACTTTTCACGCATGGGATTCTTTTCTATATTTTCAAAAGAGAAAAAAAAGGAACTGGATGAAGGCCTCCAGAAATCCAAGGAGAGCTTTTTCGCAAAACTCGCTAAAACGGTGGTGGGGAAGTCCAAGGTGGACGACGATGTGCTGGACCGTTTGGAGGAAGTGTTGGTTACCTCGGATGTGGGTGTGGAGACCACACTCCGCATCATTGAACGTATTGAGAGTCGCGTTTCGCGTGACAAGTACATTGGTACCGAGCAGCTTAATTCCATTCTGAAAGAGGAAATAGCAGGCCTGTTGTTGGAAAACGATATCGAGAAGGCCAACGATTTTGTAATCCCGAAGTTGGAAACCCCTTATGTGGTTCTCGTGGTGGGCGTGAACGGTGTGGGCAAAACCACCACCATTGGCAAGTTAGCCTACCAGTTCAAGAAAAAGGGCTACTCGGTCACGCTGGGTGCCGCCGACACGTTCCGTGCCGCTGCCATCGAGCAGTTGGAGGCGTGGGCCAAACGCGCTGACGTGCCCATTGTCACCCAGAAGATGGGTGCCGACCCGGCGGCGGTGGCTTACGACACCGTTGCATCCGCCATCGCCCGAAAGAGCGATGTGGTCATCATTGACACGGCCGGCCGTCTGCACAACAAGACCAACCTGATGAACGAACTCATCAAGATCAAGAACGTGATACGCAAGCTGGTGCCTGAAGGGCCGCATGAGGTACTGCTGGTCCTCGACGGCTCTACAGGTCAAAATGCTTTTGAACAAGCCCGCCAGTTTTGCGCCGCCACGGAAGTCAATGCACTGGCCATCACTAAACTGGACGGTACCGCCAAGGGCGGCGTGGTCATCGGTATCTCCGACCAGTTCAAAATCCCCATCAAATATATCGGTGTGGGCGAGAAAATCGACCAGCTGCAGGTATTCAACCGTGCCGAGTTTGTGGATTCCCTGTTCCCCGATAACTGGTAAAACATCATTTGAAAATACTTTAACATCCGAATACTTTGCAAGTTACCATCGACCACAATTCGGGATTCTGCTTCGGAGTGATTCACGCCATCCAAACGGCGGAGAAATACCTGTCGGAGCACGACACCCTCTATTGTCTGGGCGATATTGTGCATAACAATGAGGAGGTGAAACGGCTCACAAACCTCGGCTTGCGGGTCATTCGCTATGAGCAGTTCCGCCAGTTGCGCGACACTACCGTGCTGATACGCGCCCACGGCGAGCCGCCGCAAACCTATCAGACGGCTAAAGAAAACAACATCACCCTCATAGATGCCACTTGTCCGGTGGTGTTGAAACTGCAACAGCGCATCGCCGACTTCTATCGAAACCCTGAAAATGCGGATATACAAATTCTTATTTTCGGGAAGAAAGGCCATGCCGAGGTGGTGGGTCTGATGGGACAGGCCGACAACCGCGTAATCGTGATTTCTTCGTTAGAAGAGATTGACCGAATCGATTACCAGCGCCCGGCTATGCTCTATTCTCAGACGACACAAGGCCTTGAGCCGTATTATCAGCTAATTGGGCTGATCAAGGAACGCTACGAGGCCGTCGGCCATGGCGACATGTTCCATTATGCTGACACGATTTGCCGGAAAGTGGCCAACCGTACGGATGAAATCGCCGCCTTCGCCCGTCAGCACGACGCTGTCCTCTTCGTGTCGGGTGAACAGAGCTCCAACGGTCTCTATCTGTTCGACATCTGTAAAAAAAACAATCCAAACAGCTATATGGTTTCCCATGCCGGCCAGATTGGCGCCCTGAACTTGACAGGCTACCAGTCGGTGGGCATCTGTGGTGCCACTTCCACGCCCATGTGGCTGATGGAGGAGTGTAAAAATTTGATTATCAATAAACAACAAAACAATATGAAAAGAGCCATTATCAGCGTAAGCGACAAAACCGGCATCGTACCTTTCGCCGCCGGACTTATAGAAGCAGGTTATGAGATCATCTCTACCGGCGGAACAAAAAAGGCCCTGGATGCAGCAGGTCTTAAAACCATTGGAATCAGTGAGATCACGGGATTTCCGGAGATTATGGACGGGCGTGTGAAAACCCTGCATCCGAAAGTGCATGGCGGCTTGTTAGCCATCCGTGATAATGAGAAACACCAACAGGAGATGCGCGAGAACGGCATTGAACCCATCGATATGATAGTGGTGAATCTTTATCCGTTCAAGCAAACCATTGAAAAGCCGGATGTTACATATGAAGATGCCATCGAGAATATCGACATTGGCGGTCCCACCATGCTGCGCAGTGCCGCCAAGAACCACAAATTCGTCACGGTGGTGGTGGATGCCGGCGATTACGACGCGGTGTTGGCGGAAATCAAGGAGCACGGCGACACCACGTTTGAGACGCGCCGCCGTCTGGCCGCCAAGGTCTTCCGGCACACGGCTTCGTACGACAGCTATATCTCCGCTTACCTGACAGAACAGGCGGGTGAGTGCGAGCCGGAAAGCCTTACGATGACCTTTACGCGCAAGCAGAGCCTGCGATATGGCGAGAATCCCCATCAGGAGGCCACTTTCTATGCGGGGAAAAAGCAAGGCTATTCCATCGCTTGGGCCGAGCAGCTGCATGGCAAGGAATTGTCGTACAATAATATACAGGATGCAGATGCCACCTTGCAGATTCTGAAAGAGTTCAAAGAGCCGGCCATGGTGGCTGTGAAGCACAAGAATCCCTGTGGGGTGGGCTTGGGCTCCAATGCCTTGGAGGCATGGCAGCGCGCATACGAGGCGGACCCGGTGTCCATCTTCGGTGGCATCGTGGCCTCCAATCGCGAAATCGACCTGCCCACGGCGGAAGCCATGAAGCCGGTCTTCCTCGAAATCATCCTCGCCCCGAGCTTCACCCAAGAGGCCTTTGACCATCTTGCCACCAAGAAGAATATCCGTCTGATGACCTTCGACCCAAGCACGGAAAACAGCGATGATAAGATGTTCATCAGTGTGCGCGGCGGCATGTTGCAGCAGACTATTGACAACAAGTCCACGGAGGATTATGCGCTGAACGTTGTTACCGAGAAAAAGCCGACGGAGCAGGAATACGAAGACCTGTTTTTGGCGATGAAGATCTGCAAGCACGTACGTTCCAATGCGATAACGGTGGCCAAGGATGGCAAGATTGCCGGCATTGGGGCAGGACAGATGAACAGGGTAGGGGCCGCTCATATTGCCTTCGAGGAAGCCAAAGCCAAGGGTATCACTTCCGGACTTTGCCTGGCCTCCGATGCGTTCTTCCCCTTCGATGATGTGGTGAAGATGGCCGCCCAATACGGCGTTACGGCTATCATCCAGCCCGGCGGCTCTGTGCGCGATGAGGATTCCATCAAGGCCTGCAATGAGTTGGGCATCGCGATGGTGTTCACGGGAGTGAGACATTTTAAGCACTGAGATCGGCTGTTAGCCGTTAGCTATTAGGTTTTTAATGTGGAAATTAACTTGTTAAGCCTTTTTTCTATAATCAATAATCTAGCACAGATTTGTTTTAATTGGGTATCATCCAAATATTTCAAATTATAAGCTATGATTGTTTGTGTTTCTAATTCAAATGCAGATCCAATGCTTATTTCTAAGAAATGGATAAATTCCCTGCTGGATGTTCTCGATCCCCTTCTGCTATGTTGGCTGCAATTGATACTGCGGATCTCCTCATTTGATCTGACAAAGCATAGCGTTCGTATGTTGGAAAACCTTTTAAATAATTATAGATGTCTGTTACTAATGATATTGCGTCATTCCATACTCCATATTTCCTAAAATCCATCATTCTATCTTTTGTTTATTATATTCTAAATAACGATTGTTAATTAATGATATTGTTTGATTTATATATTTTTTAATAAACAACTATTAACCAATGACTAAAGACCAACGGCTAACGGCCAATGGCTAATGGCAATTTTAAATTCTCACCCCCCAAAACCCCAATCCCAATGATAACCCCTCAAATCGAAAATTCTTGGAAACAAGTGTTGTGGGACCAGTTTCAAGCTCCCTATTTTGCTGAGTTGAAGCGCTTTTTAATAGAAGAGAAGCAGCATTACCGGGTGTTTCCCCCGGGTGGTTGCATTTTCAATGCGTTCAACAGCACACCGTTTGATCAGGTGAAGGTCGTGATTATCGGGCAGGATCCTTACCATGAGGTGGGGCAGGCGCATGGGTTGTGCTTTTCCGTGCAGGATGGGGTGCCCTTTCCCAAGTCGCTGATTAACATATTCAAGGAGTTGAGTGACGATGTGGGTTTTGTTACGCCACGGAGCGGCAACTTGCAGAAGTGGACGCAGCAGGGCGTGTTGCTGCTCAATGCCACGCTCACGGTGCGCGAACACGCCGCAGGTTCGCATCAGGGGCATGGCTGGGAGACCTTCACCGATTGCGCCATCCAGCGCCTTTCGGAGCAGAGGGAGGGTTTGGTGTTCCTTTTATGGGGTAACTATGCCATCAACAAGCGCGCCCTGATTGACACAAGCAAGCATTATGTGCTCACCGCCGCACATCCGTCGCCGCTATCGGCTTTCCGTGGTTTCTTCGGGTGCAAGCATTTTTCCAAAACCAACGAACTGCTGAAGCAGATGGGCAAAATACCCATAGATTGGCAGTTGTAAGTATAAAGAGTCAGATTAGTTAGAAGATAATTTCTGCAATACCAAATCAGGAAGGATAACAGCACTCTCTTCACTGTCATCTTTGCCTTTCCAAGCCAGTATGCTGCTGATTTTTGCAGCTGATACACGGTAGCCTTTTTTGTTCCAGTTTTCGATCTCCTTACGTTTGTCTTTGGATAATAATACGACTCTATCTCCGGAAGGGGTACGCAGACAACCGTCATCATAATAGAGTGCGGTGCTACCCTTAAGTTGGAAAACAAGATTTTTTTTATCCTTGAAAAAGTTCAGGTTCACATCATGCATGGATAGTTGCAATACAATGTTATCAGGTTCGGGGTATTGTTCCATGTCATAATGATATTTAGTGGAATTTCTTTTTAATGATTTGAAAATCTGTGTATTGCAATGAATGAAAAGGTTTTGTTTTGCACGGGTTAGGCCTACATAAAGTTTTCGGATTTCCTCCGTTTTTTCTATCTCTTGATGATTTAGTAGCATATAAACGGTGTCAAATTCCCGACCTTTCGCCTTGTGAATAGTGGAAACGAAGATGGTAGCGTCACCTTCTCCACAAAAGTCTTCAAGCTTAGATTCAAATAAAAATTCGTTGAGGTCGCTGTAATATTTGGACTTGTTGGTCTTTTCAAAAGCGGTGAAAAAGTTTTGGACATATTCCAAGCAGGAACTCTCCTTGTATTTTTGGATTGTTTTTTGTTTAGCATCATTCCATAACTCATCACTGATAAGAGGGGATGTCGTATTGTCGCCGATTTTTTTCAGGAAATAGCGTATTTCCATCATATTGTAGAAACGGAATCCGTCAGCCGATTGGATTAATTGTGCGCGTAGGCCCATCTTGTTCAGAAGTCCTGCTGCTTGCGCAGCCTCATCGTTAGTGGTGGTGAGCAAACAGGCTCTTTCTCCCTGATAGGTGGTTTTAATGTCGCGGCACACTGGGAAAAGTAGATTATCACAGAGATATTCGGTTATTCTCACATTCCCGGATTCTTGGCTAACTGCTATACAATCGTGAGTTTTCATTCGATTAGGAAGTCTTTTCACGAACGCTTCTGCAAAAGAGACAATTGCTTGTCTGCTACGGTAATTTTCCGTCAGTTCATATTTCACAGCACCAAATTCATCAATCAACATCCGCATGTATTTGGCATCGGAGCCGCGGAAACTATAGATGTTTTGGTCGTCGTCGCCAACGGCAATGACACGCATTTCTTCATTCTGTTTCATTAAAGCCTTGACAAAGGCATACTCGTGGGCATCCATATCCTGCGCTTCATCAATCACTAACACGGTCTTGCTTATTCGACTGGATTCCACTTGGCCGGTTTCAATCATCTGGGTGGCACGTGCCACCACATCATCTGAATCTTCCAATGATCCGTTTTCACCGAGCAGGTCGAAACTATAGGAGTGAAATGTCTTGATCTCCACTAAATAGGCAGTATTGCCGATGAGTTCAATTAGACGTTGCTTGAACTCAGTGGCGGCAGCACGAGAGAAGGTCAGCATGAGAAGTTGCTCGTGTTTTACATCTTCCAATAATAATAGAGATGCTAGTTTGTGAACCAACACGCGAGTCTTTCCGCTTCCAGGACCAGCAGCCACTACAATGTACTTGGACGTCTTATCCGTGATGATTTTCCGCTGTGTTTCAGATAATTTCCCAAAAAGTTGGTGGTACTTCTCAGGGGTGATGTTTTTCTCAATCTCTTTAGCCCGCTCTCCTTTGAAATATGTGGCGATGAATTTGTTGTGATCCATCTGGAAATAGTCCCGTACGTATTTCAATGCCGCATCATAATCCCGCACCATCAGGTTCGCATATTCACCAACGATGTGAATTTGTCTGATCTTCTGTTTGTAAAACTCATCCAGCATCCGATAGTCCTCAACTTTGTAGCGATATTTCATGTCGGATATGCGACGAATCTGCATGGCGTTGTAAATAACCAAAAAACCTCCTTCCAATTTTAACGCCCCGATTTTGGACAAATAGAGTAAAGCATCCTCCATGTCCTTCATTTGTACGACTTGCGTTTGTGCAAGCAGATTCCGTTGCGATTGTGCCGAATAATTTTTTAGCATTTCCGTCAATGAAAATGAAATGGGACAGTCGGAGGCGGATGGGATTTGCTGTTGTTTGATTTTGAACAGTTCACTAATAATGTATTGGCATAATTCAATGCGAATCCCTTGTTTCTTTTGAAGTTGTTCGATGTTTTGCTTTATGGTCACTTGCACGCTGTTCCCGCGGATGTGTTCCTTTTTGATAATGAGGGTTTTCATCGCCAGAAAATTCAGAATCGTGCGAATGTCTTTTACGGTGGAGTGGATGCCCTGCTCGTTGGCTTGCTCGTTTAAGGTCTTATAGGTGATTTCTTTTTCGCTTTCCGAGAATGTTTTGGTCAGATATAGCTCTAATCGCGCAAATTTGTTGACAGTGTTCTGTGATTTACGTTCGTTGTCTGTGGTATGAAGGTATGCGGACATGTCATGGGTGTCTGCCAGAATCCCATCTTGGCGCATAAGGTTTACCGCGTTGATCACAGACGCTTTGCTCATACCAAGAATATCGGCCAAATAGTCCACGCGAGATTCAGCATCCTCCCCATCAGCTTGGGTTGATTTGGATGTGTTCTTGTTGGAAATCAGAGACTTGATTATCCGTATGGCATTTTGGCGGTCATTATTGTCAAAGAGTTTGGAGTTTTCAATTCGTTGTCGTGCCTCGTCCATGTTTTTCACAGTAATGCCGGTAGCGAAGACGTGAGGCACATTGTTCCCTCGGGTTATGTATCCGGCTTGTTCAAGGGCTGAAATGGCTGTGCGCACGCGCGTTTCAATGTCTGAAATATCGTCGTTCCATCCCGCTTGCCGTGCAATCTCCAAAGCCGAGCATTGAACGGTCTTGAACTGTCTTGTGAGGTCTTTTATCGCTTTCCAAACCTGCTGTATTTCGCTGATGCTCAATTTTGTCTGATTCAAAAGGATGAAATGCTTGTCTAAATCATGGTCGCTGTAAAGCACATAGCATTTGGCCTGCATCTCTGGGTCACGTCCTGCACGCCCTGCCTCTTGAACATAGTTTTCTAATGAATCGGATATGTCGTAGTGGATTACCATGCCCACGTCTTTCTTGTCCACACCCATGCCGAAAGCGGAAGTGGCCACCATGATTTGTGCTTCGTTGTTGATGAATGCATTCTGATTGTGTACCTTGTCGTTTGCATCCATTTTACCATTGAATGGAAGGGCCGAGTATCCGTCCCGTGTCAGTTTTTGCGCTAATTCGATTGTTTTTTTTGTGCGCGCGACATAGATGATAGTGGGTTTTGGATTGCCAATCAGAAGATTCCGCATAAAATTGTATTTCTCGTCTTCGGTGTCCGCATGGATTACTGCATATTTCAGGTTTTGGCGGTCGGCAGTAGAGGCGAATAATCGCAAGTCAATATCCAGCTTCCGCTTGAAATAGTCGCAAATGTCAGAAATCACCTTCTGTTTGGCTGTGGCAGTGAAACAGGAAACCGGAATAGGGGCAGTCAAATGTTTTTTGACTTGTAGCTGCTTGATGAAATCCCCAATGAAGAGATAATCCACACGGAAATCCTGTCCCCAAGAGGAAAAGCAGTGTGCTTCATCAATGACAAACCGAACTACGTTACGGGATAAAAGAAGCTTTTCAATGGTTTTGGAGCGCAGCATTTCCGGTGAGATATATAGTAAAGTGGCGCTGCCATCGGACACGCGCTCAAAAGCATCAGCCCTTGAAATGGGATCCAAAAGCCCGTTGATGGTGACGGCTTCTGTAAAGCCCTTTTCCGACAGGTTGTCCACCTGATCTTTCATCAACGATTGTAAAGGAGAAATGACAATGGTGAGACCATGCACCGCTCTGCCCGACATAATGGCAGGAAGCTGGAAAGTGAGCGACTTTCCACCGCCAGTTGGGAAAACCGTTAGCAGCGATTCTCCGTCAATGGCCGCTTGCACGGCACGCTCCTGCATTGGTTCGCCGTCAAATGTCCGGAATTTTGTATAACCAAAAGTCTCTTCCAATCCCTTGTGAATGTTGAGCTTTTCATTGCAAAACTGACAGCTTGAGTCATGGCATGGAGCGTTACAAAGCTGCCGCATGATATATTCAATGGTAGGGAAGTTGTGCAGTAGCCAAGGTGGAGTTACTGATTTGTTGTCATCAGTGTTGATAAGGGCTAAGGCGTATGCCAGTTCCATTGGATGTCGTTGGATGAAAGTGGAAAGACTGGCGTTTTTGCAAATTCTTCCATCAAAAAAGGAGAGAATAAGATTTTTGATGTCAATCTTTTCAGGAGTTTTTTCTATATAATCGAAAAAGTCTTTGAATTCCTTGGATGAATAGAGTAAATGAATATAAATCTGTTGGAGTTCAAAAGGGAGGTTGTTATAGACGTTTATTTCGGCATTGAAAAGATCTCTTGCTTTTTTGCAATCATTCAGTGGGTTGTTAAGCTCCTCTGATTGTAACTTATCGTCCTTAAGTAGTTTGTGATAAGGACGTTTTGGGAAAAGAAGTGGCGACAAATATAGGGTGTCGATTTTTTTCTTTTTGTTTAGGGAGTTTATTGACAATATCTTTAGGTCATGATGGATGATGTTGTGACCACAAAGGTATTCTGCTCCGCTAACAAAGTCAATGAAATCGGGTTGGGAGGATTGGTGAAACTCCTTGCCGGAAATTGTCAAGGCGCCATAATCATGTATCTTTTTGCCATTTGAGTCAGCCTCAATGTCAATAAAGGCAATCTTGTAAGGGGTGATTCGATGCAGTAATTTAAAAGAAAGTGCCATTGTTTTTTACAAAACTTGGCGCAAAAATAGCATTTTTACGGGAATTTATAGCTTATCAAGGTTTTTCCCCGTTCTTGTTTGTCTTTTGGGAATGCGATATGCTGCATGCATTTCAGTGGCACGGATGTTTCTGTCTTCACATCAATACCACACTCGCCAGCTGCCAGCGGTCGGGGATGAAGTCGAAGTAATAGACAGGTGCGCCCCAGCGGTCCTTTTGCCGCAGTGTGGTGCCGTCGAGGTAGTAAAGTGCGGCGCCCCAGCGGTCTTTCTGCCGGATGGTCTGCCCGTCGAAATAGAGCAGGGGAGCGCCCCAGCGGTCCTTCTGCCGCACCGTCGGGCCGTCCATGTAAAGCAGCGGCTGTCCCCAACGGTCTTTCTGTCGCACCTGTTGCGTCGCCGCATCGTACCATAGCAGCTGCAGGCCCCAACGGTCCTTCTGGCGGATGGTGTTCTCCTCCATATAGTAGAGCTTCGCCCCCCATCTGTCCTTCTGATAGACGGTTTGCGCCCGGCCCGCCGGCGCGAGGAATGTAATGATGGCAAACAGGAATACAATTCTTTTTTTCATACGGGCAAAAATACGAATTAATTTCAATCAAACTATCGGATCCCCGCAAAATTTCCGTCTTAGACGCTTTCCGCAATGCAGTCCCATCCACATCTCGTCGAACTGCTGCATGGATTGGCACTCCTCCATGCCCTTCCGCACTAACTGCGCCAGTGCCGCCAGGAACGGCATCGTGCCGTCCCCGACTTTCACGTAGTGGTTCTTGATGTCGGTGGTGCCAATACACAGCGACTTCCTGACGGATGCCACGCGGGAGAGGACGTGGAAGATGACGACGCTATTTTTCATTTTTTTCATTGATTAATAGGTCGATCTTTTTTTCAATCTCATTGAGTTTTGCTTTCACATCGTCGTTGTTGTCGGCCACCATGGCATCCACGAAGATAGAGTTTATAAAAGACATCCCGACGATGCCGCCCATGATTAGCAGCAGGCAGAAATACAAACGCACAATGGTGCCTATCGCCGGAGCAGTGGCCGCTGCGATGGTGTCGGGAATGTCATACCAGCCCTCTACGGTGCAGATGCGGAAAACGGAGTAGATGGAATCCCAAGGGGTGGCGAAATAGGCGGGAGCGATGTCCTTGAACATGCTGCAGTTGATCAGCCCGAAAATGACAATGATGACGAAAAAAGCGAGCAGGATGGCGTACGATTCGCGCAGCGCCAGCTTGAACCCTTTGATGATTTGACCGAAGTTGGGGAAGAAATGCAGTACCCGAAAGAAACGCAGCACTCGCATGACTCTGAAAACGAGCAGGATGGACAAATCCATCAGACCTGTGGGGATGAACATTTCCACTAACGATGGCAACGACAGAATGACCAAAATACCATCTAAGCGATTCCACCCCGATGACCAGTAGCCTTTACATCCTAACTCTTTATGCTTGACTATCATCTCAAGCAGGAATACAATAGTGCTGAAGAAATCCAAAATAGTGATGACCGGATGCGTTATTCCACTCACTTGCAAATAGATGACTACAGCGTTCAACAATATTATGCTGAGGATGAATTTCTCGTTTAGAAGAAGATTTTTCAAGTACTTCATATCCGTTTGTTTTAGGACGCAAAAATAAGAAAAAAGTGTGCTAAAGAGAGGTTCACCTCAGATGATAAATATCAATAAAATCACGAAGCGATTAGGCAAAAAAAAACGCCGCACTCTTGCGAATGCGGCGTGAAATCATTAACCCTGGATTTGAAGATTATCCGATGGTGATGGTGCGGGCGAGTTTGGGCTCCTCTTTCTGCACTCTCGGCAGGGTGATGGTGAGGATTCCGTGCTCCACTTTGGCCTCGATATGGTCCTTGTCAACATCCTCGGGCAGGGTGTAGTTCTGCTCGTAGTTGGTGTAGGAGAACTCGCGGCGCAGATAGTGGTGCTTTTTCTCCTCTTCCTTGTGTTCCATCTTGTTCTCGATGGCGACGCAGAGGTTGCCTTCGTCGTTGATGCTCA
>JAEEGG010000524.1_pt1 | contig 121627 bp, 71 predicted proteins | sample 9134161 | NCBI WGS metagenome assembly JAEEGG01 (sample SAMN16246543, study PRJNA631951) | gut metagenome | biome: gut microbiome; feature: rumen; material: CR-attached | host: Bos | place: Iran: Karaj | collected 2018-10
TGTCCCACATCCGTTTGGCGCGTTCGTCTTGAATGGGATGCAAAGGAGGATAGTCGTAGCCGAAATAGCATTTGCCCTCCACTTCGATGGTTCCTGGCAATTCTGCTTTGGCCACCGACTCATAAAGTGCTATTGTTCGTTTGCGCATCTCTATCATCTGTTGCATCATGGCTTCGTTGAAACCCCTGAGCAGTTGCAAATAATAGTCGTCCATCACGAACATTTCGTTTAAGATGGTTTTTCTGATGCTTAAAAGGTTTTGTATGGTTACTCTTCCTGTTTCCATACCCCACAAGCCTTTCTCGCTCTGCCGCTGACAGTCGAGGATCATGTACTCCACCTTCCTGACGGGCTGCGAGTTGTAAATTTCTTGTATGGTCATAAAGCGTTGCGATTTAACGCTGCAAAGAAAAAGAAAGCCTGTGCCGAATTGCAGCATAGGCTTCGTAAATTTCCAAATAAAGATAATCAGAGTATTTCAAATGTCAAGAACAGGATTGTTCATTTATGGATTTGGCTTTATTAACAATATCACAAAACGCCTTATAAACAACATCATAATCGTCTTTATAATCGTCTTCTTCAAAACCTTTAAATATCTGTTTTGGTTGAGCTTTATCGTTTATTTCAAATAATTGTAACTCTTTTTTTAGTTTTTCTAAAACACTCTCGTTTTCATCTGCTGAATTATCATCGATGAAGAAACCACAATAGAAACTGACTGTATTAACTCCTGTATGATCAGCTCCCATATAAACAGTTACTTGTCTTCCATACACATTACTGATTGTCACATCAGTAATATACCATCCGTTTTCGTCGTGTTTTTTGTTTGGCTGCAATCCAGAATACTTCTTTCTTGTTTGTTCTCGCCAACTTTCAAAGATTATTTGTCGATAACTTTCCAACAGAGCCTTCATTTGAGAAGAGAGGTCATCCAATTCTAGTGCTGACTTTTGGATATTCCTTATTTTGTCTTTCGCACTTTCGCACGTCAAGTTAAAATGATGTTCAATAAATCTGTTTAATTCCATGTTCATTGGTTTGTCTGTATTTCTAATTTTGAATAATCCCTCGAGGTAATCAATATATTGAATGATAGCTGTCTGAAGAAACAATTCATTGTATTTGATATTTGGTAAAACTTTGTCTTTCAGCCATGGTAAAATGTCATAGCAAAAGGACAAATTTACATATCTTGAACGAAAACTGTCTTTATATTCGCCCCATGACTGCAACTCTGGCTCTTTGGGGTATTGGGATAGATAGACGACGTAAATGTCCTCTTCTCTATAGTTTCTTAATCCTTCTTTTGTTTTGTTGATATATCTTGAAATCTGTGTTTCCTGGTCTACTGCATTGTATATTTTATTTTCAAAAATAATGGCATAGTCATTATCTCTAACCCATAAATCAATGCGTTCTTTTTCTTGGGTAATCTGCGGAGATTCAATAGTAATTCTACCGAAATCTCCTGATTGCTTTTCTTTAATTAGGTCTATTAAAGAAGTCAAAAAAACATATTTGCCATTATCGTTTTTATAAGACAATAAATGCATCAAAATTCGGCTGTGTGCGTTTTCATTGATGTGCAACTGATCTACCAAATTTAAATGAAAGGGCAGCTTTTTCTGTTCTTCTTCTTTGATTGAGGAAAACTCAGATGCAAAATTCAATAAATCAGATAATTGTTGTTCATTCATGTTTAATTGTTGCTATTTTATTGTTGTTCTGAATATTAATTCAATCTATTCCACTGATGATACCCACCCGAAGGGCAGTCCAATGCATTGGGCGACTTTGAGGCATACAACAGGATGCCACATTTCTTGCATTGATAGACATCGGTGCCTATCGGACATAAATCTTGCCAATTGTGGTAGCCTCCAGCAGTGCATCCCAAAGGAGATGGGGCGTTCTTGCTTTCAACGAGAAGACCGCATTTCTTGCATCGGTAGTTTTCGCAACCGACTTCGCCGAGGTCGTTCCAATCGTGGCAGTTTCCAGCCCGACAATTGAACGCATTGGGCTGTCGCTCTGTTTTAATCAGAATACCACATTTCTTGCATTGGTAGTTTTTCATGGGCGGCCAAATCGGATTTTGCATTAGGCATAAAACCAATATGATATTTGCAGCAAAGGTAAACATTTCTATGAAACAAACAGGGGTTGATAAAAATGTAATTATTTGGCTATCCAGTATTCCCTCAACAGTCTTTCGAACTTCTTTTTCCCGTTTCCGTTTCTGTGATGCCATGAGGCAGGGTGGGCAGGATGATTGACAAAATCAATCGGGATAGTATAAGACAATCCATTCGATTCCAAGTGTTTCCTGAATTCCGAGTGTGCATATTTACTGACGAATATAACCACATCAGGACGGTCAAGGTCGATAATTCCGCATAATGCGCTACCTGCCACATCACGGTCTAATTGGGTGCAATCTTTTTTGAATGATCTATTGTTTTTCCTCACCGTGGCTGGACGCAGAAAATAATTATAGAACATGGCCTCCTCATAGACATGCTCGCAAAGTGTTTCATTCAACACTTCATTCATGGATTTGTATAACCTATCAAAAGTCTTATACCCTTTGAAGTTGCTTACATCTTTCTTCTTTCCTTCTGGTATCAAATGTTCTTTGTCCGCTCCCGAATACCACGCTTTTGGGTCCTTAAACACGCTGTCGACATCATCGTCAAAGTAGTTGCTTTCCCCAACTATCAATAGCTTTTTATGCTTCTTGCTGTTCCAATAATTGTCCAAAGAAGCAGGAACGAGTTCGGGAAATCTTACGAAGATGCCTTCCCCGACAATTGAGCCTTTACCGATGTTTGCATATCTGTTGTTTTCCATTTTTATTGGTTTTATTGTGTTAAGAGTTTGTTGTATTTGTCAATTTGACCGTTTTTCGCTGCAAAGAAAACAAAAGCCTGTGCCAAATTGTTGCGTAGGCAAAAATAAAAAATCAAAAATGATGTAATTCGTATATTATTTCTATTTTTGTTCCCAAACTCATCTAACAGCATAGTATCATGAAAACCCTCAAACACCTCTTCCTGATTATCATCGTCTTGTTCTCCTGCCGCGCAGCCCTGGCGCAGGACTACATCCTCGATTGCTTCCATTCCGATGACAACGTCGACCGGATGCAATTCTTTTACAACGCCAACAACCTATTGGAATCGTGCCATTCCATTTCCAACGCTGGCGGCGAGATTGACGACCTCATCGACTCGCTCTATTACGACGAGCGCGGCAACGTGATCCGCATCGACTTCTTCCAATACTACGAGAACGAATGGATCTTCCCGAGCTACGTCACCTACACCTACGACGACAGCAACCACCGCCTTACCCGCACCAACTACAATGACTGGGGCAGCGGCTTCGAGTTGCAAGGCATCTACACCTATTTTTATGATGGCGACCTGCTCACCAACTACGAGATGACCCTCGGCGGGATGTTGCTCATGCGTGGCACTTACACTTACGATGTCAATGGCAACTGCACGCAATGCCTCGAAGAATACAACGACGCTTGGGGCGGCACTGGCTGGAGCAACTCCGCCCTCGCCACCTATACCTACGATGCGTCCGGCAACTGCACTAACGAGGAGTCTTCCTATTGGGAAAACGGATGGGTGCCTGACTCAAGCATAGAAAGGGTTTTCGACGACAACGGCAACTGTTTGCAACGTGTAAAGCATAGCGACGGCATGATTGTCGACCGTGTGCGCTACAACTATGACGAAGTCTGCACCATCGACAACGTCATCATGCCTTATCACCCGGAGCCCAACTACAAGTGGGAACAATTCGCCCATCGTCCCATCAGTTATGCCTGGGAAACCGTCAATGATGGCAGCCAGCTCGTCTATGTCTGCGACTACATCTTTGAATACAGGACTTTTGAAGGCATACCTCAAAATGACATACCCACTTCGGACATGATGACCATCTACCCCAACCCCACCCAAGACGAGATGACCCTCAGCCTAGAAGGCCTTCGCCGTTATGAGATCATCGACATGAATGGACAAAACGTCAAGCAAGGTCAAGCCAGAGGAAACCGTCACACCATTGATGTGTCCGACTTGGCTTCAGGTCTTTATCTGGTGAAAGCCTACAACGGACAAACGTGGAGCATCTGCAAGATGGAAGTCAAATAAGGTCAGGCTTTCTTTTCCGTCAAAATCATAAACAGGATAGCGAACAGAATCAATGCGACGCCGAAGGCGACATTAAGTGTGAAAGCTTCGTGAAAGACCAACGTGCCGATGACGATGGCAGTCAGCGGCTCAAGGATGCCAAGGATGGAGGTCTTGGTGGCACCAACAGCTTTGCTCGAAGCCGCCAAGGTGATGGTGGCAATAGCCGTAGGCAAGATAGCCAACCCCAAAACATTCAGCCAACTGACCGCATCGGGAACGGCATTGAGATGCACGCCGAATCCCGACAAGGCAAACAACATCACCGAGCCTATCAAGAAGCAATAGAAAGTCAAAGTGAGGTTGGGGATGGCCTTGACTTGTTGGCTCAAGTTGACAATGACAATAAATAAGGTATAGCACAGTCCCGAGGCCACCACTAGAGCAATGCCACGCCAGTCGATGAAACCGCCTCCACCTTTGAGCGAGAGCAAAATGGCGCCCGCCACGCCCGCGAAGATGGAAATCCAAGTCTTCCAACTCGGAAACTGCCCGAAAAACATCATAATCAGTGCGACCATGATAGGATAGACATAGAGAATGCTCGTGGCGATGCCCGATGGGATGCATTTGTAAGCTTCAAACAAGGTGATGCTGCATCCAGTAAACAGAACACCAAGAATGGTCATTAGTCCGAACTGCTTCCAAGTGATGCGAATCTGCCGTTTCGCAACAAGCATATAGGCCAACATCAACAACGTGGCAACTCCATAACGATAAAACAGCAACGAGTTGACATCCAATCCCTTGTTGATGACGGGCACGCCAAAAAGCGGGTTCATGCCGTAGGTGATGCCCGAGACGATGCCCGCTAAATAACCCCAACGAAGTGTATTCTTGTTTTGCATTCTAACTATTCTCAAGCCGGCGTTTCGACAGGCTCAACGGCCTAGGTCCCTGAGCCCGTCGAAGGGCCGACCCATAAAATCGGCGGCAAAATTAGGCATTGTCGGGCGATTTCCGAAACGGGGAAAAAGAAAAATTTGTTCCCACCTGATTGTCAGTCCAATAAAAAGTTGTACTTTTGCAGCCGAAACCTCGGGTAGGTTTTAGTTAATTCATTAAAAATCAACTTAAAACATTAAATTATGCCTGCAAAGATTAGATTGCAAAGACATGGCAAGAAGGGTCAGCCCTTCTATCACATCGTAGTTGCCGACTCTCGCGCACCACGTGATGGTAAATTCATTGAGAAATTAGGCACCTACAACCCGCTCACCAACCCCGCTCAGATCAACATCAAGTTTGACAGAGCCCTGTATTGGTACAGCGTTGGCGCTCAGCCCACCGACACAGCCCGCTCGCTGCTCAGCAAGACCGGCGTCATGATGAAGTATCACCTGATGCGTGGCGTCCAGAAAGGCGCTATGACCGAAGAGCAAGCCGAGATCAAGTTCCAGAACTGGATGAAGGAGAAGGAAGCCAAGTCCGCCAACCTCGTTAAAGCCAACGAAGAGAAGGCCCGTGGCGAGAAGAAGACCCGTCTGGAAGCCGAAAAACAAGTCAACGAGACCCGCGCCGCCGAGCTCGCCAAAAAGAGACTCGCTGAAATGGAAGCCAAGAAGGCCGCTGAAGCCGAAGCCGCTGCTGAGGCTGCTGCCGAGGAAGCCCCAGCCGCCGAAGCTGAAGCTCCTGCCGAAGCCTAATCGGAATATTTCAGAAAAACATGAAAAACCGCTCAGTTTGGGGCGGTTTTTTTATTTTTGCAATCGTTTTCAACGACATGACACTATGAACAAAATACCTTTTTTCTCCGAGAACACAAAACTCTATGAGCTGATTGCCGACAACCCAAAACTGCTACAACTGCTACCTCGTTTCGGTATTCGGTTAGGTTTTGGCGACCGCAGCGTAGCCGAGGTATGCCAGCAGAACCATGTGAGCGCAAGACTTTTCCTGCAAGTTTGCAAGCTGCATCTCGACCCCAACACCTCTGTCCTCATGGCCGATCCAGACGACGATGACCTCACCTGTCTCCTTTTTTACCTCAATGCATCGCACCGTGATTATTTAGACGAGCGTTTCCCGCATATCGAGTGCCACCTCAGCCGCATTACAGAAGCCGCCGGACTGAAATATGGCAACATGCTCGACCATTTCTACAACGAATACAAGCATGAGATGGTGAGGCACTTCAAATATGAGGAAGAAGTAGTGTTCCCTTATATCAATGCGTTGCGCAAGGGCGAAAAAACGGACTACAGCATCGACCAGTTCCGTCACAACCACAGCAACATAGAGGATGCCCTTGAGGACATGACCAACATCCTTATCAAGTACCTGCCAAGCAACATCCTGCCTTCGGAGCGCATCTGCATCGCCACTGACATCATGGAGCTCTCTGCCGATCTCATCAGCCATTCACTCATCGAAGAACACATCCTCGTTCCATACGTCGCATTCCTTGAAAACGCCAAGCCATGAGTAACCGCGTCATCATTTGTGAAGCCTCAGAAATCATCACGGCTGGGCTCTATGAAATCATCCAAAGCATCGTGGGTTTCGATGTCATCATGCGATTGGACTCACCCGAAGACCTTTCGGAAAAGTTGCTGGTCTCAGATACCAACATCCTGATAATAAACCCATTGTTACTCGGTTTCAGCGGTCAAAACCTACTCTTGCAACTGACCAAGGAAAACCCACAGCTAACCTGCATCGCCTTGATAACCACCTATTGGGATGAGTCGATACTGAAAAGGTACGATGGAGTCATCGGAATCAATGACAGCAAGTTGAAAATCATCAACAAGCTGAACCAAGTAGCCCAAAACGACAAAGGCGAGAAATCCGACGACGTGGAGCTCTCGAAACGTGAAATTGACGTGCTGGTGGCCGTAGCCAAAGGCATGATGAACAAGGAAATCGCCGACCTGATGAACATCTCCATCCACACCGTCATCTCGCACCGCAAAAACATCACACGCAAGACCGGTATTAAGTCTGTCTCGGGTTTGACGGTTTATGCCCTCCTCAACAATTTGATTGACGAGAACGAGGTGTACAAATAAGGGTTCCTGGAATAAATGATTTGAGACGCTATCGTTTGTCTTGCACAAAAGGCTTCAACCCTTGTGCGGTTTCGGCTTCGGCGGCGGTGATATGTTGGCCTCCGTTGACGAGGTCGATGAGAACGTAGCGGTCATACCGTCCGCACAGCCAATGCTGATTCTAACTCGGTGACTTTGTTTGTCACTCAGACAAATTTAACACTCTTTGTCATGACGATGGTATCGACCGCCACCAACAAGATGACAGCTTTCAACGGTGAAATGAGGATGGTCGAATAGGCCGCAATATTGTTCATAGTTGCAAAAATAGACTTTTTTGAAAGAAAAAATCTTTTTCCATTTGACCAATCGAATTATTACTTACCTTTGCACATCATTTCAACTAAACTAACAATTATGGCAAAAAACATCGAAGAAATCAAAGCCGCATTGGCATCTTATGGCATCACCGGCGTAAAGGACGTTTATTATAACCCAAGCTACGAACAGCTCTTCAAGGACGAGATGAATCCCGCCCTGACCGGCTACGACAAGGGTGTTTTGACTGAGCTCAACGCCGTCAACGTGATGACTGGTATTTATACTGGCCGTTCGCCCAAGGACAAATATATCGTCATGGACAAGAACTCGAAGGACACCGTGTGGTGGACCACCGAGGGCTACAAGAACGACAACCACCCGATGAGCGAAGAGGTGTGGGCACAGGTGAAAGACCTCGCCAAGAAGCAACTCTCCGGCAAGAACCTATATGTGGTCGATGCCTTCTGCGGCGCCAACAAGGATACCCGCATGGCCGTCCGCTTCATCATGGAAGTGGCTTGGCAGGCCCATTTCGTGCTCAACATGTTCATCAAGCCCACAGCTGAGGAACTGGCCGAATTCAAGCCCAACTTCACCGTTTACACCGCTTCGAAGGCCAAGGTCGACAACTACAAGGAACTCGGCCTGAACAGCGACACCTGCGTGGCCTTCAACGTGAGTAGCCGCGAACAAGTGATTCTGAACACCTGGTACGGTGGCGAAATGAAGAAAGGCATGTTCTCGATGATGAACTACTACCTGCCGCTGCAAGGCATCGCCGCCATGCACTGCTCCGCCAACACCGACATGAAGGGCGAAAACACCGCCATCTTCTTCGGCCTGAGTGGCACCGGCAAGACCACCCTCTCTACCGACCCGAAACGTCTCCTTATCGGTGACGACGAGCACGGCTGGGACGATGAAGGCGTGTTTAACTTCGAAGGCGGCTGCTATGCCAAGGTCATCAACCTCGACAAGGAAAGCGAGCCCGACATCTACAACGCCATCAAACGCGATGCCCTGTTGGAGAACGTCACCGTCGACGCCAACGGCAAGATCGACTTCAAGGACAAGAGCGTGACCGAGAACACCCGCGTCTCCTACCCCATCGAACACATCGAGAAAATTGTGAAGAACGTGCGTCCCATCTCGGCTGGTCCTGCTGCCAAGAACGTCATCTTCCTCAGCGCCGATGCTTTCGGCGTGTTGCCTCCTGTCAGCATCCTGACACCCGAACAGTGCAAGTACTACTTCCTGAGCGGCTTCACCGCCAAGTTGGCTGGCACCGAGCGCGGCATCACCGAGCCCACCCCGACCTTCAGTGCCTGCTTCGGCCAAGCCTTCCTTGAGCTGCACCCGACCAAGTACGCTGAGGAATTAGTGAAACGCATGGAAAAGAGCAACGCCAAGGCTTACCTCGTCAACACAGGCTGGAACGGCACTGGCAAGCGTATCTCCATTAAGGACACACGCGGCATTATCGACGCCATCCTGGATGGCAGCATTGAGAAGGCCCCGACCAAGATGATCCCGTACTTCAACTTCGAGGTGCCGACCGCATTGCCTGGTGTCGACCCGAACATCCTCGACCCACGCGACACCTACACCGACAAGAACGCATGGGAAGAGAAAGCCAAAGACCTTTCTGGTCGTTTCATCAAGAACTTCGAGAAGTTCACGACGAACGCGGCGGGCAAGGCTTTAGTGGCTGCTGGACCGAAACTTTGATGGGTTTCACGCAGAATACGCAGAATTATGAGAATGACGAGCCGCTCCGTTGGGGCGGCTCGTTTGTTTGAATTGCAACTGCAAAGAATGAGATTATTTCCCCAGTAGCCAATCGCAAGCTTCTATGCAATGGATAGTTTTGCCATCCACCACAAGATCTTGCGTCTCGCCATACATCATCACTAAAGTCAAATGGTCACATCGGGTTAAAGTCGATCCTTTCAACAAGCCTCCTATCTCACGGTTGTAAAGTCGTTTGGTGGGATTGCGGAAATCGTATGTAACCTGAACGAGCTCAACGACCCGGTTGCGATCGGTTAAGGCAAAGTCAACTTCAAAGGATTTTGGTTGTTTAATGTAATACAGCTGGTCCGATTCGTACTGCATCCTGCGCATTAGCTCAATGGCGACGATGTTTTCCAAACGCCAACCTAAATTTTCCGTCAGCAAAGCGTCTTCGTGGTCGTCCACAAAAGCCGTATCAATGGCATAACATTTTCGGCTGGTTTGTCGGTCAGTGCTTTTGTAGGAAAATCGTGGAATAATGCGCAGCAGATAGGCTTCTTCAAGATAGGAAACATAGTTCTTTACCGTGTGTATGGATCTGATTTGGTAGTCTTTTTTCAGCGTGGCAAATGAAAGTTCTTGGCAGAATTTGTCAAGCGTGGCGTTGGCCATCTGCCGCAAGGTGGTCTTGTAGCGGATTTTGTAACGTTTGCAGATGTCTTTTGTAAGGATTGCTTCAAGTAGTGACATGATGTAACGCCGTTGGTTCTTCATGCGTATCGTTTCAGGGAAACCACCTTGTTTCATATATTGCTCCAAGGCATGGAGTCTCAATCCAGATGCTTTTGTGGTAAAAGTCGTAATGTCAATGCCTTTCGCAATGCAATACTCATGGAATGAGAAAGGGAACAACTCAATTTGGTTGTATCTTCCTGTGAGGTGGGTTGCCAGGTCGCTGCTCAACAAGTTGGCATTGCTTCCAGTGATGACCAAATGCAGTTTCTGTCGCAGCAAACGGTTGACAAACAAGTGCCATTTTGGTGCGTTCTGTATTTCGTCCATGAACAGACAGTCAAAATTGCCGTATAGGTTGTACAGAGCTTTCAGAATGTCGTTTAAGTGTTCGGCGTTCAGATTGGCGAGGTTTTCATCGTCAAAATTGACGTATGCGAATTTACGTTTGCTTTCCATCAGCACTTTCTGGCACAATGTTGATTTTCCGCAACGTCTCACCCCAATGACAATTTGGACAAGAGGGCTGTCCAAGTCGATTTCCGTTTCTTCTTTGCGTGTGACGAATTGGGAAAAGTCGGTTTCCCGAAGCTCGTTCATTTGGTCTCGCAATATGACCTCAAAATCCTTTATTTCCATCCTAGATTCAAATTTGACGCAAAAATAGTAATAATCTTTTAATTACAAACATCAAACTGCACTTTTTGGAAGGTTTTTTGTATTCTAAACTGCACTTTTTGGAAGGTTTTCTGTATTCTAAACTGCACTTTTTGGAAGGTTTTGAAAATATCTCCGTACGACCAACGAGGCTGGCAAGGCATTGGTGGATGCTGTACCGAAACTTTGATTGGTCTCACGCAGAAATCGCAGATTCAACGGAGTTAATCCGCTGAAATCGCAGAACTATGAGAATGACGAGCCGCTCTGATTGGGGCGGCTCGTTTTCCTTTATTCATAACAATTTCTATATATAAACTAATTCAACCTAAAACTAAATGGCAACACATATGAATCACTTATAGCTTTTCCTTGTTTCTTACCCGGATGCCATTGGGGCATTGCTTTAACGACCCGAACTGCCTCCTCGTCACATCCGCCACCAATTCCTTTTTCAACCTTAACATTTGAAATCGACCCGTCTGTTTCGACAATAAAACTCACGAACACACGACCTTGTATGCCATTTTCACGAGCTTCTTGGGGGTATTTGAGATTTCTGCCGATAAACTCCCACATTTTTTGTTCACCGCCCGAGAAAGAAGGTTTAACATCTAACTCTTCATTATCTTTTTGAACATCATCAATGTTATTTTCGGTTGATTTCATATTCTCTGAATTATCAGCTTTGCTCTGTTTTTTCTTCACTAACTCTATGTTTGTTTTTTGATCCCTCAATGATAATAATTTGGTTAATGCATTTCTCTCCACTCGATCTGATTCCACATCACTCATTGCTTTTATTTTATTGAAATCTCCCAAATAAACAAATTTGCTCAATTTCACCATGTCTTTTTCTGTAGTTTTTATAGGTGTTAGATACTCATTCTCTTCCATTGTGAGTATTAATACATATCCTGACTCGTCTTTTGGCTCATCATTTGATTCCCAAATGTAAACAAGTCCATCTCTCACTCGGTATGAAAACGGAACAGTTTCAGTAGCCTCTGCATTTATAGCATCTCCTAAGCCACCAGTAGAGGTATTTATGGTATATATACAAACCTGAACACCCATACCACCCGTTTTGACATCATCAAAAATAAAAAACATGGTAGAAAACACCCATGCTGGAGTTCCATAGACTGCTACTTGTTTAGGCCTCTCAAAATTACAAATATACACAGATCCTTTTTTGATGTTTTTCCCCTTACTTTGAGAAAACAACAAAGATGCATTAAATAACAAAAGTACTATCATTACTCCAATCGAAAACAGTTTTACTGCATTTTTCATTTTCTTTTCCCTAAATACGTTAATCGGGCGCAACTTTTACTGCCTATAGTTTCCCAAATTCAGCAGATTACACACAATAAGAAGGCTAGGAAACTTGAAATGCACCTATTTCGATTGATAGGCTCTGGAAAACCCTTGAAGTAAAATAGATACGTTTACCTAGCCTATATGCATCATCATAAAACTGAATGAATACAAATCAGGCTAGCAAACTTTGTATCTTATACCCACTTCAAAATTTTCCAGATTTTATCAATCGGATACAAGCACAAATTGCCTTCAACCGTTCGGATTTCTCCCCGAACAATCAGCGGCAAATATACAAAGATTTTGGAATCGCAAGGATTTTTGAAAGATTTTTGAAGAATTTCATTACGAAACAAATCTAATCCATCAATCTGGACTGCTTCGTTCCTCGCAGTGACGCGAAGTGCGTCAAAAAGCCATAAAAACCGCGTTATCCCTGCGCATTGTCAAAGATTTTGGCATTTCTATACCTGCGCATTGTCAAAAATGCTTATTTTTGCGGCATGATTTTCAAGAGAAAGATATACGCCAAATTGCTTGAATGGAAGCAGTCGGCCAAGGGAACCAAAGCCTTGCTCGTGGAAGGAGCGAGACGTATCGGCAAGTCCACCATCGTGGAGCAGTTCGCCAAGACGGAATACAAGTCCTATATCCTCATCGATTTCAATGACGTGAGTGCCACCGTGCTCAATGCTTTTGAGAATTACCTAAACGACTTGGACGCTTTCTTCTTGATTCTCAGCGCAGAATACGGCGTAACGCTCCACCGCCGCGAGTCGGTCATCGTCTTTGACGAGGTGCAGCGTTATCCCAAAGCGCGGCAATCCATCAAGAAGTTGGTAAAGGACGGTCGCTATGATTATATCGAAACAGGTTCACTCATTTCCATCCGCGAGGCTGTGAAGGACATCACCATCCCTTCCGAGGAACGTTCCATCAAGATGTATCCAATGGATTTTGAGGAGTTTGCAATGGCTTTCGGCGACGACAACCTCATTGCCTACATCCGTCAGTGCTTTGCCGAACAGAAGCCTTTGGAGCGCAACCTGCACAACAAGGCCATGTTCCGTTTCAAGCAGTATCTATTGGTGGGCGGGATGCCGCAAAGCGTTTCGGCTTTTGTGGAAAATGACTGCAATTTCGCCTTGGCCGACCAAGAGAAGCGCGACATCTTGGCCTTGTATCGCAACGACATCATGCGCATCGATGCCCAATACCGCTCGAAGGTGTTGGCCATTTTCGACCAAATTCCAGCCTTCCTCTCGCGGCACGAGAAGCGGGTGATACTTTCCGACATCGCCAAAGGCTCTTATTTCGACCAATACACAGACACCTTTTTCTGGTTGGGCGACTCCATGATGGTGAACGAATGTTTCAACACCACCGACCCCAACGTGGGCTTGGGCCTGAACGAAGACCGCACCCTCATCAAGTGCTACATGGGCGACACGGGGTTATTGGTGAGCCATGCCTTCAGCGAAAACGAGATTGCCGACGAGCAATTGTATAAGCAAATCCTCAACAACAAACTTTCGCTCAACCAAGGGATGCTCTATGAAAACGTCATTGCGCAAATGTTGGTGGCCAACGGACACAAACTGTTTTTCTATACGCATTACAACGAGGAAAAGCACCGCAACGACATCGAGATTGACTTCCTGATTTCCAACATGAGCAAAATCAAGTACAAGATTTACCCGATTGAGGTGAAATCTTCCGCAAGATATTCGACTGCCTCGTTGGACACTTTTGTGCCAAAGTTCCACGAGCGCGTAGATTGGGCCTATATCATCCATCCGAGGAACCTCACCGTAAATGAAAAACGGATTTCCATACCACCTTATATGGCAATTTGCCTGTAAAAACTGCATTATCCCTGCGCATTGTCAAAGATTTTGGCATTTCTATACCTGCGCATTGTCAAAAAAACCAACTTTTCTGTACATGATGTGACTTTTTTGGTATTTTTGCACCTTATATAATTAATAAGCAAAATCAAACCAATTAATCATCATTAAAATTCAAGACAATGAAAAAAACTATCAGAAGAATCGCCCCTGCAATGCTCGTCCTCGTAGCATTGACCACCCTTTCGTTCATGGCCAAAGACGGCGTCATCCTTAGGTTGAAACCCCAACAAGGCAAGACCTACACCATGACATCAAAGACAAACATGATGACCATGATGGAAGTACAAGGCCAAACCATGAACATGTCGCAAATCATGGAGTTCAGACAGACTTTTACTCCAAAAGAAGTCACTGACAACCAATGCGTGATTGAGACACAACTGGAAGCCATCAAAATGAGCATCTCGCAGATGGGCATGAAGCTTGAGTACGACTCCGAGCATCCCGAAAAAACCAGTCCCATGCTTGCCGGACAGGTCGCTGAAATGGAGAAATACCTGAACAAACCCGACACAGTCACATACGATTTTATGGGCCATGTCATCGACTCGCTTAAACTTGAAATGAGCGAATTGGGCACCGCCATCGTCGAGCTTCCTGAAGAAGAACTGACCGTGGGCAGCTCATGGACTTTCAACAAGACACAAAATGTCAGTGGTACAGAACTGAATACCAAAATGACTTACACTGTTACCGCCATCTCAAAGAAAAGCGTTGACGTCGACATCGCTGGCACTATTGAATCCACCAAAGCAACTGGCACTTATACTGGCACAGGCAGCATCAATCCTCAAACAGGCCTAATCAGCCAAGGCAACACTAAACTCAACCTTTCAATGACCCTCAACGAGCAAGGTTTGAGTATTCCTATGACCATGGTTGGAACTACAACCGTTGAAGTGAAATGATTTAAAGCAAACATAGTATGAAACAATGGTTTGCATTCCTCGTTTTGATGCTATTGGCTTTCCCCACTGTAGCGCAAAAGCCCAAGCCACAGCCCCTCACCCAAGAGGAATTTGAGGCCTTATGCCCCACTCCGCCCATGGGCTGGAACAGCTGGAACAAGTTCGGTTGCAATGTCAGCGAACAACTGCTGATGGAAGCCGCCGATGCCATGGTGGCTTCGGGCATGAAAGACGCGGGCTATGAGTTCATTGTCGTGGACGACTGCTGGCAAATCGATCGCGATGCCGACGGCAACATCGTCTGCGACCCTGAGCGTTTCCCGCATGGAATGAAATACGTCGCCGACTACATCCACTCCAAAGGGCTGAAATTCGGCCTCTACTCCTGTGTCGGCACACATACTTGCGCTGGTCGTCCTGGCAGTATGGGTCACGAGTACCAAGACGCGCTCTACTATGCCCGCAACGGCGTGGACTACCTGAAATACGACTTCTGCAACAACCGTGAGACCAACTCCAAGACCGCTTACACCATCATGCGCGAGGCCTTGAAGGCGGCGGGGCGTCCCATCGTGTTCAGCATCTGCGAATGGGGCAGCACCCAACCTTGGGAATGGGCGAAAGGTATCGGTCACCTTTGGAGAGCCACGGGCGATATCATCAATATGTGGGACGGACGCGAAGACTGGGGCGGACATGGTATGGTGAACATCATTGACTTGGTGCAAGACCTCTACCCCTACAACGGCCCCGGCCACTGGAACGACCCCGACATGCTTGAGGTGGGCAACGGCGGCATGACGACCATCGAAGACCAAAGCCACTTCTCGATGTGGTGCATGTTGGCGGCTCCGCTGATGGCGGGCAACGACCTCAACAACATGAGTGAAGACACCAAGCGCATCCTCACCAACAAGGATGTCATCGCCATCGACCAAGACCCGCTCGGCATCCAAGCGCATCTCTCCATCGCCATGGGCGACCGTCAGATTTGGGTGAAACAATTGACCAATGACGAATGGGCGGTGTGTTTCTTCAACCGTGGTGACGATGCATGGAACCTCAACTTCAACTGGGGCGACATTCCCGAGCTGCGCAAGGCGGGCGGCAACTACAGCGTTTACGACCTGTGGCAGCATAAGACCATCGCAAAGTCAACGGCGAAGAATGTGGTTTCAAGCATTCCTTCTCATGGCGTGCTGATGGTACGGTTGGCACCTGTCAAGTAAGTGCCCGACTACATCCAAAAGAGAAAGCCCGCTGAATTGTTTCGGCGGGCTTTGTTGTTGAGGGGGATTTCAAATCCCCAATTCGGGCCAGTCGGATTGCAAATCCGACTGAACTACAAGCTGTTAGTTCAGCATGACCGGCATGAGCAGCATCAGCAGGTCTTCGGCCTCGTTCTCGTTTTCGACAGGCATGATGATGCCCGCACGGTTGGGTGCCGACATATCAATCTTAATCGTCTCGGAGTCGAAGTTGCCCAGCATCTCTTGCAGGAAGCGCGAGTTAAAACCAATTTCCATGTCGTCGCCTTCGTAGCTACACGTGAGGCGTTCCTTGGCTTCATTGTAGAAGTCAATGTCCTCGGCGGTCAATGTAAGCTCTTGTCCCACAATGCGGAAACGCACCTGATGCGTGGCCTTGCTGGAGAACACTGCCACACGGCGGATGGCCGAAAGGAAAACCTGACGGTCGATGGTCAGATGGTTGGGATTCTGCTTCGGGATGACGGCATCATAGTTGGGGTAACGGCCTTCGATAAGACGGCAAATCAGCTGATAGTCACCGAACACAAACGAAGCGTTGGTCTTGTTGAACTCAATGCGGACAGGCTCGTCGGACAAAGTACCAAGGATGTTCTTCAACTGGTTGATGGGTTTCTTCGGCACGATGAACGAGGCCACCACATCCGACTTGACATCCATCCTTCTGTAACGCACCAACTTATGCGCATCAGTGGCCACGAAAGTGAGGTAATTCTCGGTCATTTCCATCAGCACACCCGACATGATGGGACGAATCTCATCCATACCTGTGGCGAAAACGGTCTTTTCAAAGCCCTTGGCCAGCACATCGGCGGGAATCTCCCAAATCGAAGTATCCGCCATTGCAGGCAGTTGCGGGAACTCGTCGCTCTTATGACCAGCCAATTTATAACGGCCTTCGCCAGCAATCAGCTCGACAGACAAAGTGTTGTTATCCACAGAGATGGTAATCGGAACATCGGGGAAGTTCTTCATGATTTCGAGCAGCAGACGTGCGGGAATCGTCACCTCGCCTGTGCCGTCCACCATATCCGGCACCATGCTGACCGTCATGGTCACATCGAGGTCGGAGGTCGTGATCTTCAGTTCGTTCTCGGTCAACTGAAACAGGAAGTCGTCCAAGATGGGCAGGGTGTTCTTCGAACCGATGACACCGCCCAACGCTTGGAGATTCTTCAATAACTTAAGGCTTGATACTATGAATTTCATATAGTTAGAGTGTTTGATATTTTTCCGTTTTGAATCGGTAAAAGTACAAATAATTGCGACATGCAGACCTTTTTTGTCGAAAAAAATCTCATTTTTTAATATGTCCCGACGCTCAAGCCAGCATATTTCAGGCGGTTCAGGAAATCGAGCATCGACTCGTAGGGCACCGCGACATATTGGAAACGCTTGTCGTTCTTAGTCCTTGTGCGGTGCTTCTCTTTCGTCTCGCCCAACCTTTGGTTGATGTCGGAATAGGTGCAATGCACTTGGAACTGTCCGTCGCCGCTGTTATAATTAATATAGGTCTGGAACATGTCGTCCTGGAAATAATAGGTGATGTTGCCCAACCGCCGGTCAAAGACCACGCAACCATCCACATACTTGTTGACGATATACTTCCCAAAGTTGCCCAAACCAATCTTGCCCACCGAGACAAAGGCGTGAAGTTGGTCGTTCCAAACCATCTTCAAGTCTGGAATAACGATGGTATTGCAGTAGAAATCAGACGATTCCATCTTTGGATAGCCTTCCAATTCGATGGCCTGTTGCAGCACTTCCGTCTTCACTTCGTTGTTTTCGGAGCGGAAATACGGTACATATTGCGTTTGCGTCAGGTCGATGGAACTGCCGTTGACATTAGCATACACCTCAGCCATCGCTTCCATAGCCTTATCGTCGAAAATCGGGGCCTTGAACACATTGAGGCCTTGCAGCGTCAGGCTGTCGTTGGGATATTGCTTATAGTCGCCGTGCACGACAAACTGGGCCAAAGGCGTTTCAAAGCCCAAGCCGAAGCTCCCATGTCCACGGATGACACCACGCGAATCCAAACCAATATAGGAATCGTATTGCGTCGTGTCGGTCACAATAAAGCGCAGGCTGTCAGCATTATACCACAACATACCGCTGATTGGAGCCGTTTCGTCAAGCTCTTTCCTACCGTCCTTTGGCGTGAGGAACGAACCGAAATAGCCACCGTCGATGGCCAATTCATAATAGAGACCATTCGTCATCCGAGGCTCATCTTCACGAATGCGCTCCATGTCGATGGGAATGCGAATTTCAGAAGGATTGATTGTCGTCGCTGAGGCAAACCAACGGTTCAGGGCGGCAATAGAATCTTGCGTTTTGACAGGCTCAACGACCTCACCAAAATCAAGCAGGGCAAACTGGCCGTCGTAATAGCCGAACTCATCGGTAGCCTTCAAAGTCAAGTGACCTTGAAAGCCAAATTGCTTGCTCAGCTTAAACTCCGAGGCATCAGAAATATGCGCGTAACCATGCGTAATGCCCTCAACAGGAACAATGGTATCCACCCGAACCGGGGTTCTCATTCCTTCGGCATTGGTATAGTTCCAAGTGCCTTGCGCATCGTAGTAATTGCGGCTGTGGATATTCACAACGGCATCTTTATAAAGGTGGAATTGATTCAACGTGTCGGCCAGCAATTCACCACTAATAGGCTCCAACTTCGACTCCGAATTTATATTCACATCATGCGTGTAAGGGAACACCGCCGCATCTGCCACACGGATGATTTTCACGTCGTGCGCATGAATCACATAATTGGTCATGTCGTATTCCGCACTCATGCTGTAAAACTCCAAAGAATCTTGTTCAGGCACAAGCGAAATGAACTTGGCCGCATTGCTGTGAATGGCAAGAAGTTCCTCGTGGGTGGTTGCATTGGCATAATCGCCGAAACTCTCCACCGGGTTATACAAGTGCAGGCTGTTAGTCGCCATATCCCATTCGGCCTCCTTCAACGAACAGACGTATTGGTTCATCGGGAAGTCGAGGTTACTGTCTTGGTTAAGATAGTCATATTGAACCTTTTGCGCATCAAAATCAACATTGGCGCGGTAGTTGGTCGCGGCAAAAGCTATGCTGCTGGTATCGGCGGAATAAAGGAGGAACTTGGCCGAATCGGCCACGAAAGTCCTGGAATCCAAAGCGAAATGGTCAGAATCGAACTCCGTGAGGCCGAAGCGCAACTTTCCGTCAGCCGAATAGCCCTCAGGCGAAAGCGAGGTTTTGCCCGAGAAATAGGTGTCGCCATACATGCAGATGGGGTTGTCGATAGTCTCTGTAGTCAGTTCAGGCTTGCCGACATCCCATTTCATCCTCAACGCAGTGGCATTGGCTTTCGGATATTTTGTGCCATTAGCCAAAGGCTCCAACCTGAACTGGTTGGTGATGGCTGTCACTGAGTCCAAATAGAACATGAAGCGGTCGCCATCAAACGTAGCCGTCTGATAATCAAGCTTTCCAACGCCAAAGAAACCATCCTCGGAAAGATGCACCTTATGATGGAAATGCCCTGAACCGTCAAACATCGGGTAAGTATCTGATTCTCCGTTGCCAATCTGATGCTCAAAGCCTAACGAATAGTCATCCATGACCACTAAAGGCTCCTCAATAGTGGGCAAAACGCCACCCGACACCAAATAGCCCTCAAACTTCACCTTACGCATTGAAAGGTCGTTAAGGCTGTCGACGACAAAAGGATACAAGCTGTAATAGAACTTTCCTTCCAAATCATCGGCGGTCATCACCGAATCGACACTGCCGGGATGAAACACGCCGCCATTGATTTTGCGATAAAACTTGAAGCCCTCTGCCTCGCTGTGGAAAATGGGATAATCCGGCGTTTCGTAACGGCTCGACTTATTGTCGCCATGGTCAATCTCCAACCGTCCCCGCAACTTCTCCAGCGTTCCGTTGACAGGAATAATCTGACGGTCGCGCTTAGCATAAAAACGCAAGGAGTCCACCTTGGTCATATTGATAGTGAAGTCTTTATATGAAAACTCACAATCCTTGGTGAAAAACTCGAACATGCCTGCCAAAATACCGCCCGAAAACTTGAAATTGCGGTCCTTTGTAAAGACCAGACGGCCTCTATCAGGCACGATGACCACGCGCTTGCGGTCGCTCAATGAGATAGCAGAACCCTTCACGCCTTCGATTTGACTGGTGATGCCGAAAACCAGCAAGTCGTTGGTAGCCAAATCGAGACGCGCATTAGGCTGACGATTTGTCGTGTAGGTATGCAGCTTAATCACATCAAAATCAATGGTTTCGCGATACGACTCAATCACATCGAAGAAACGTGGCAGAGCCGTTGCCCATTTGGTTTCGATGTCATACTCCATGAAGCCCTCGGCCTGAAGCTTCAATATCAGCGAAATCACCTGCTCAATAGGATAGCCTAAATACGAGGCCAAATCACCGGTATGGAAACGCACTTGACGTTCCACGTTGTCAAAGCCCTTCAAGAATTTCTCAATGCGAATCATGGGATGCGTGCCGTCGAGGCCTTGCAACTTGTTGAAATCCTCAAAACGGAAATAATTCACCGACACCACATCGCCCTCACTGTTGGGATTAACGCCCTCCATGCGGCGGAAATCCACTATGGGCGAATCAATATTCCAGTACATCGCCTCAATGAACAAGTCAAGCCCATGGAAATAATCGTGGAAAGGTCCGTCGCCGAAATTCTTGCCCTTCTCCTCGCGGAAAAACATCATCTTTCGGGTCTTGTTATCATACCTGAAACTCAGGTTGTTATGATAGATAGAATCCTCTTTTATGCCTGTCACCGAATCCGTCAGATACAGACGCATCGCCACATGGTCGGAAACCAAGACCTCGTCCTCCGACATCACAAAACGCTTCGCCACGGCTTTCATGACCTCCATGCCATTTTGCCGAAAATGGAACATGGCCTTGTTGTCGACACCACCGAACACATCCACCTGATTGCCCATCATGCCGATGCCGCCTTCAAAATCAATGTTTTTCATCAAATCTTTAATCGCATAATCAGAACGATACGATTTGACGCGAGGGTACATCGTCTTTTCGTTGGGCGCATTCACTAATACCTTGTCCTCATAACGGCACAAGATGGCTTGGTTGAAATGTCGCTTTTCGTAAAACGTCACCGAATCAATGGCATACTCCGAACGATTCAGGTCAAGCGTGTAATAATCTGGCAATGAAACATATACTTGGTCTGCATCGATGCCGAAACGCGACCAGTCGGCGCGACCGCCCATGCCTTCCCAAAGGTTGTCGTCCAAATAAAAGACCCCTTTCGTCTGCTTGATGGCTGATTCGTCCTTTTGCGAAGCCAATACCAGCGTACCGTCCACCGTCAACTCAAACTTATCATTTGAAGGAAAGCCCAACAACGCATCTCGGACAAGCCACTTGGAATTGCCCTTGGCCGTCAGCACCTTATCGACAAAAATGTTTCGGCAAGCGGAAAGGTACTTGTCCATTCCATTCATCGACTTTTGCGTCTTCGCATCGGTATAATGCAGCCAATTACCTACATCCTTATGGGTCATGCCCGCTGTCGGAATCCTTTGCAACACATCCACGAAGTTGAAGATGTTGGGGTATGCTCGGGTGCCACTTTTAGAATGATACAACTCACAAAGCTGAATCATCGTATTGATTTCAGCATCAGAGTAGTAGCTATCCAATACCCCACGAAACGCCTTCATCATTTTGGCGGCCTCGTCACGATCCTGTTTAGAAGTGGACGTGTTCAGATAGGCCAACAATTGGTCATAAAAAGCGTCTTTTTCTGTGGGGAAAAAGGCTTGGGCAAAAGTCGAGGCTACACCCAAAAAGAGCGAAAAAACGGCGATAAGGATTCCTTTCTTCATCTATTCAAATTATTAGAAACCAATTATTTAATAAACTCAGCAGCCACCCAATTGTTGCGGCTCAAGTGGCGACAATAGCGCAAACCGAGACGCTCAGCCTCCGCTTTGATGCTGTCCAAATCCTCGCTGTAGAAACCGCTGAAGAAAATGTGTGCATCAGGCTTCATAGCCGCCACATAATAATGCATGTCGCGCAAGAGAATGTTGCGGTTGATGTTAGCCAAAACCACATCGAAACTACCATTTATTGACAATGCATCGCCAAGGACAATTTCAATGTCGGAAATATCGTTCAACTCACAGTTAGTAAAGGCGTTACGATAAGCCCACTCATCATTGTCGATGGCCACGGTACGTGCCGCACCGAGTTTCTTGGCGAGGATGGCCAAAACGGCAGTACCGCTCCCCATATCGAGGACTTCTTTCCCATGAAAATCAGTCTCCAACATCAGGGAAATGATTTGAGCAGTCGTCTCGTGATTGGCCGTGCCGAATGACATCTTGGGCTCAATCACCAAATCGAACTCAAAACTTGGGTAAGGCTCATGGAAAGGTGCTCGCACGCGACAACGTTCGTTGACCACCACCGGCTGATAGGAAGCCTCCCAAAGCTCATTCCAATCATTATCGGGCATCTCCTCCACTTTCAGCAGATGAACGTCAAAGAATGATGGGTTAGACAACAAGTTCTCCACAGCGAGGTCATCACGGTTTTCGGCTGAGCAATAGGCTTTTAGGTATCGGTCCTCATCCATGAAGGAGTCAAAACCGATTTCAGCCAGCATCGTCACCAGCATGTCGCGCTGAATATCAGAACTCGGTGCCGTAAATGAATACTCGAATGTCTTCATTTTCTTTGTCTATAAACACGAATTACCAAAAATTAATCACGAATTATCAATAATAAATTAATGAGAAATTCGTGGCAAATTCATGGTAATTCGTGTCAACTATCATTTATTCTTCCCCAATGTGTGAGGCTTGGTTGCAGATGGAGATAAAGTCATCCGCCTTCAACGAAGCACCGCCAATCAGGCCTCCATCGACATCAGGCTGCGAAAACAGTTCGGTAGCGTTTTTGGCGTTGCAGCTACCTCCATAGAGAATGCGGATGTCGTCTGCCGTGGCCTCGTCATAGTGCTCCTTAATCAGCGAGCGGATATAGGCGTGCATCTCTTGTGCCTGTTCGGGTGTGGCAGTCTTGCCTGTGCCGATGGCCCAAACAGGTTCGTAGGCGATAATGGTGTCATAGATGGCATCACCATCCAAGTGGAACAAACCCTTTTCCAGTTGCTCCTTGACGACCTCAAAATGACGGCCAGCTTCGCGCTCTTCAAGCACTTCACCCACACAATAGATAGGAGACATATTGTTCTCGATCAAGCGGTTAATCTTATCGGCAAGGATTTCATTGGTCTCGCCGAAGTATTTTCTTCTCTCGCTGTGACCCACAATGCAATAGTCCACGTCGATGGATTTCAGCATTTTGGCCGACACCTCGCCTGTGTAGGCACCCTTTTCGTAAGCACTGCAATTCTGTGCACCCACGTTGAAACGCTGCTCATCGAACTCATAGTCCGTCAGCATTTCCAAATATGGCAACGGCGGGCAAATGATGATTTCACAATTCATTTCGTCTTGTTCATCCAAACGATCAAGGATGTCGTCTACCAAAGTTTCGGCCTCATCAAAAGTGAGGTTCATTTTCCAGTTTCCTGCTACGATTTTGCTTCTCATAAAGTTATAATTTAAAGATTTAAGATTCAAAAATTTAAAGATTCAACTGACTTAATATCGATTGATTTTATAAAGGCCAAAATTACAAATAATTCCCATTTCCCAAAAACATACACCTTATTTAACTCTGATTTTCTGACCAGTCCAAAGTTTCTTGTCTTTACTTATATTATTGAGTTTGCACAAGATAGACACTGTAGTATTATTTTCCACAGCAATCGAGCTCAACGTATCACCTTTCTTAACAACATAATACTTCTTTTGACTTTCCTTATATCTCAGCATATCAATAATTTGAATATCAGATCTATACTCAAGATCATCGTAAGCGGACATCAACATTTCCTTAGAAATGGTGTAATCCTTGTTCACCGGACGCATAGGATCTGTCAGAGAATGGGAAAACAGCCAATCGTAAGTCTGTTGCAAATAAAAGACGCGAACAAGACTAGTATGGTTCACTCTTTTCAATTTATTGAAAATCAATCTACTGGTATCACCACAAAGACACATGGAATCCACCACTCTTTCCGAGCGGTTGACTGGCACCGCCTCATCAGCCATGCCATGAATAATCCACAAAGGCACCTCATTCAGACCGCAAAGCGATTTCGCCGTCGCCCCGCCACATAACGCCATGGCCGCAGCCACCTTGTCGGGATAAGTTGCCACAAAGTCCAAAGTCCCAAAACCGCCCATGCTCATACCAATCACATAAAAACGGTTGGTGTCGACGCGATAATTGGCTTTCACCCAATCATATAGTTCCATCAATTTCACAGGTTTCCAGGCTGTTTTTGACTGCGGCGCAATCACTATCGCATCAATCTCGCGTCCTCTCTGCAATGCATTGATGCAACCATAATGACGGACTATACTCAAATCGTCGCCACTAAGACTTCGACCATGAAGGAACAATATCACAGGCTTCTTTTCAGGTGCAGTGGCGTAATCTTCAGGCAAATAGAGCCAAAAATTGTAGTTGTCCTCAATGACATTGCGGAAAGCCACCAACTGTGCCTTTGAAGCCAACGGCAGCAAACACAGCATTAAGAACAATATCTTTTTTGCAATTCCCATCTTCATAAATATCAATTATTTATCCTCAAAAACAAGCCTGCACCGACAAACTTCTGTCTCCTCACAGGTTTGCGGATTGGCTTTCACCAGTCGTACACAGCACTCGTTCTCTGTTATTTGTTCACGATAGAAACTCAGTTTATCCCCTTGGTGCGCCTCCGCAACGTATGCAATCTCAAAACGCTTGAGGTTATGCTCACGATACCATGCAATATCCCACAAATCAAGCACATGCTCGATGTATTTCACCGAGTTGACATGCCCATTGATGTCAATGTCGTTGTAATTGACGTCAATCGTTTTCACCAAGATGGTGTTTTCCGACATCTTCACGCGACCGCCCTTTTCAATCGGGCAAGGCTTTTCGGTTTCAATCCAGTTTTTGATGGCACCATTATCGATGGCATAAATGTCGGTAGGTTGGCGCGTCTCCGTGTCAATCATCGCCCAAATGGAGCGTCCATAACCATAAATGCGGCCATTGCCGTCCGAAACGCAGAAATTACGGCTCGTAAAGAACCGCATCGCGCTTTCCACCCAAGTCTCGATAGTGAAATGGTCATATTGTGAAGGCATCTCCGTCACCTCGATGGCCAAACGCGACAACACCCACGAGCGGTTGATGGTCATCAGGTATTTCATGCCGAAACCACGGTCAGTGGAATGGAAGTCGGCGGCATTGAGCATCTGATTGCCCAAATGCCCCAAAAACATCCGTCCCGAGAAATCGCAGTGGAACGGCTCAGCCATGAATTCGTATGTTCCGATTTTATTCAAGATTCAAAATTTAAAATTCAAAGATTCAAGATTGTGTCGGCATTTCGACAGGCTCAATGGCCTTAGCTTTTGCAGGTCCCTGAGCTTGTCGAAGGGCCGTTTCCTATGTAATTCTCACTCTCGGGTCGATGAACCCATAAATGATGTCAACTACAATATTGACAATAATAAGCATGACTGCAATGAGCAACACCGCACCCATGATGACTGGAAAATCGTACTTGTCCAACGCGTCGACCACCACCACACCGATGCCCTTCCAGTCGAAGACATACTCCACGAAGACCGCACCTGCCAACAGGGAAGCAAACCAGCCCGAGACCGCTGTCACGACAGGATTCAAGGCATTGCGCAAGGCGTGGATGCAGATAACACGGAACGGTTTCAAGCCCTTGGCTCGCGCCGTGCGTACATAGTCCATCGACATGGCCTCAAGCAAAGAGGTACGTGTCAACTCCGTCACCACGGCCAAAGGTCGCATTCCCAAAGTCAATGCAGGCAAGATGAGGTTCCGCAAACTCAAGAACTCTCCCCTACCGTATTCATCAACGCTGTAGAGGCTACCTGTCATGCTCAAGCCTGTGTAATGTTCCAACAAAAAGCCGAAAATCCAAGCCATCAAGATGGCCGCAAAGAACGAGGGCAACGACATGCCTATAGTAGTGATGAAAAGCGTCAACTTGTTGAGGAACTTGGTGTTAATGACCGCCGTCAAGATGCCGATAACCAAGCCCAACACCATCGCGATGGAAATGGACACTGCAGCCAAAAGCAAAGTGTTTGGGAATGCCTCACCGAGAATGTCTGAGACTTTTCGTTTGCTTTGGTACGACATTCTTAAATAAGGTGCTTTCAACACAATTGCCGTAGACCCAATGGCAGCGATTTTAGTGTAATGTCCAATCTTTTCCAACTTCTGTTGACCTTTTGAAACATCGTAAAACGAAATAGGCACCAAGTCATTCAAGTAATCAACATATTGTTTTCCAAGGCTCTGGTTCATGCCCAATTCCTCACGGATGGCATTCACTGAGGCCTCATCGGCACGCTGACCGAGCATCATTTGGGCAGGGTCACCGGGTAGGATGTTGAACAGGAAGAACACTAATGTCGCGACACCCCAAAGCACCGCGATACCGTACAACAACTTCCTGATAATGTAACTGCCCATTGCGTCAGAAAACTTTCAAAGCCTTAGAAAAGTCAACGGAACTCCATTTGTCCTTTACCAAACCATTGTCCAACCAAATCAAACCCGGATTGGAACGCACTATCGGCTTAATTTCCAGTTCGTCAGCATAGTACACTTCGTAAAGGAAATCATATTTTGAGCGGAGTTGTTCCACGTATTCAGGTTCGTCAGCCACCGTCCAAACCACGGTAAAGTCATGCTTTTCAGCAGTTTCCGTAATTTCACGAATCTTTTCCCATTCTTTTTCAGTCACCTTGGCCAAATCGTGTGATGTGAACATCAACAAGTTTTCAGTCGTGAGAATATTCTCAGTGACATCGTTGCCATCCTCATCCAAAGCACTGAATCCTAGGAAATTGCCTCCGCCTTCCACCCTTTGGTCGACAAACTCCCACTGCGACATCCACACTGAGTCGTTCCAAGGATAATTTGGTGAGAGATATTCCTTCATCTCGCCAGTGGCTTTGTTCCTGTACGTCAGGTAAATCTTGCTCTCTTCCGCCGTTTCTGTAGTCAACTGTTTACCCACCTTCCAATTCATGAAATCGACGACAGGCAAATGACGATAATTGTAAATCTCAAAGCCCAAAAACGCCACTGCATAAACACAGCCAATGATAAACTGGATGCTCGGTTTAAGTTTGCTTTCCAACCGTTTATTATTCAGTATCAGCGGAATAAGCACGGCATCAATAACCAAGTTCTTGTAGAAAGTCTGCCAGTTGCTCATCTTGATGGCCGTACCGAAACAGCCGCAATCGGGCACAAGGTCGTACAAAGCATCGAAAAGCGTCGTGGTGGTAAAGAACAACATCAATAAAGTCGCGCCCAACACGGCCAACCGTGGGAAAATCTTTGTTATCAGGCAGATGCCTACGATAAACTCCGCCAAAATCATCAGCATGGCCAGCACCAAGGCAAAGTCGTTCAACCAAGTCATGCCGTAGACCGCGAGATAGTCCAGCATCTTGTATTTCGTCCCCAATGGGTCAACGCCCTTTGTGAAGCTACTGAAAATGAACAAGGCACCCACCAACAGGCGACAAACCGTCAAAGCCGATGGGCTGTACTTTTTACTGAACACCAAGGAACCCAGCAAGTTAAGCAGCAAAATAGCGAGAAACCAAAGATGGTAGTCAGGTAAAAAATAAATCCCCACCGCTGAGGCCAACGCCACGCCAATACTGACCCAAGGAATAATCGTATTCTTTTTCATCACTCTTTTTCGCTCAGCAGTATCAAGGCGAACACTGCATAGTTAATCATATCGTAATAGTTGGCGTCAAGGCCCTCGGAGACAAGGGTTTTGCCGCCGTGGTCTTCGATGCTTTTGGTACGCAACACCTTGCTCATAATCAGGTCGGTGATGGAGCTGACGCGCATGTCGCGCCAAGCTTCAGAATAATCGTGGTTCTTTCGCGTCATCAGCTCGTAAGCCTCGTTGGTAACCTTGTCGTACAAAGCCGTGGCTTCCTCAGCAGTCAAATCAGGCTGGTCAACCACACCCAATTGAAGTTGTATAACACCCATAGCCGCATAGTTGACGATGCCGATAAACTCAGGCTCGATGCCTTCGTCCACTAACTGTTCATTCGTCGTTTGTAACGTCCTAATTCTCTTAACCTTAATAAAAATCTGGTCGGTAATGGACGGCGTTCTCAATATGCGCCAAGCCGGGCCATAATCTTTCATCTTATCGACAAACAACTTGCGGCATTGCGCCAACACCGCATGAAATTGGGATTTTGTATCTTTTGCTGACATATTTTAATTTGTTATTATTCTAATACTTTCCATTCACCTTTGGTTCTTGACCCAACACGCTTGATTTTATTCATCTTTTGCAACGATGACATATCACGTTTAATGGTTTTCAGCGAAACACTAAGTTTTTGTGCAAGACCTTCCATCGTAATGCTACCATCTTCCTTCAACAATGTCAAAATGGCTTCTTGCCGTTTAGTTAAGCCTGTTGAATCAAAGTTTTCCTTATGGACATTCTTTGGGTCATTCTTTAGGTCTTTCTTTGGGTCATTCTTTGGGTCATTTTTGTGGACATTCTTTGGGTCATTAAACGATTCCGAAGCAATGCTATTTACATGAATATCAATATTTTCATACAACACATTCTTTGGGTCATTCTTTGGGTCATTCTTTGGGTCATCAAGCGTCTCAATCTCCAATCTGACCGTGGTTCTTTCAGGATTATAAGTCACTTGATAATGCGGTGTCACTCGCAAAATACTCTGCCAACTGTCAACAGCCTGCGGAATGCCCATACCAGCGCGTTCCACCTTGTCAATCAAAGCGAACATTTTCATAATGACGCTGTTTCGAGAGTCGGACACGCCACCGCTTAACGCCACTTTCAGACCAATACGAATATCGCCAGGATTGGAAAAAGAATAAAAATTCTTCGCTTTGATGATCACAACGCCCTGCCGTCCGTAATGGTCAGCATGTACCAAAGCATTTAGTAACAACTCGCGCAAGGCATCATGCAAAGGTGTCTCATCGATTCGAGAAGAGTTCCTCATGACAAAAGGCCTAGGAAGACTATCCGTCAACTTGGGGAAAACCTTGAAAAAGAAATCAAACAGGTTGCCGCTCCACTCGCCAGAACTGGAAACGATGCGATTGCTCCAGCGGGCATTGTCGTCCAATCGCTCTTGATAATCAAGAAAATAATTCGGAAACTCGCGCAAAATCTCATACTCGTAACCGAACATCAGCAAGCCCGCCACTGTCGGATGCATTTTTTGGTCCTCATCAGATAGGCTCATTGCACCGATTCTGCGCATAAACAATTCATCATCAAGCCCAAGCCAAATATGATTGGGATGGAACGAAGCGAAACGGTTGCGATAAGCGTGGACACTCTCCATATCAAAAACCGTCATATCCATATTCGCCAAAACCCTCATATCGGCACCGACAATGGATGCGTCACGATACATAGCTGCCACCTGATCCTTGTTGCAATGGTAATCGCCTTCACCATTGCGCCGATACGAGCCTCGCATTGGGTCAGTACCAACAAAAACAGGTTTCATCGTTCTGTCAGCCCGAGGCACATCGATTGCAATGACCGTCCTTCCACTTTGTTCAATCACCTGAACACATTGGTTCGTAAGGACATTCACGTTAATTTTCTGAGGATTATTGATGGTATTCCAAAAGTCAGAAACCAACTTTTCAGCATCATCAACCCCAATAATCTCCAAACTACGGTCTTCCTTCTCCTTCACTCCAAGCAAAATCACGCCACCATCCGTATTGGCAAAGGCGGAATACGTCTCCCAAAGGCTGACCGGCAGTCCGTTGTGTGCCTGTTTGGCCTCAAGCCGATTGTCTTCGCGATATTGCTGGATATTTTGCAGGTTGATTCTCATTATTATAGTTTGGCTGCAAAAATAATAAGAAAACGCTTGTCGGCGACAGAAATGACAAGATTTCTGTTCTCATTCGGTGTTTTCGACACGTTTTATTCGGTGTTTTGGCGGTAATTTGTTCGGTGTTTTCGACATTAACCGCGCATTAGAAAAAAGGAATTAGTTTGTTCGGATTTGGAATCCGAACGCATTGAATATCAGCATTTGTAATGCGAAACTATTATCTTGTTTATTGTATTATCGGATTGCAAATCCTTATATACAACATGGCTGGATTTGCAAATCCAGCCGAACGGGGGGCTGCCCTACCCTATTCCGCCATGGCATCTGTAGCTTATGGCCAGTACACAAGGGTATCACTGGGGAAGAACAAGGCGAAAACCGATGCTGAAGTCCCTGATGTCGGGGTCGTCGCTGAACCGGATCGACACTCGGCAGTGCCTCGCGATGTTGCCCCAGCTACCGCCGCGCAGCACGCGGAAGGAGCCATTTGAAGGGCCTATAGGATTGGTTTGTGTACTGTTACTATAGCTATCGTACCAGTCCTGACACCACTCCCAAACATTGCCGCTCATGTCGTACAAGCCAAGCTCGTTAGGGTTTTTGCCCTTTACGGGGTGCGTTTTACTGCCACTGTTGTCGGTGTACCACGCCACACTGCCAATATTGCTACTTCCAGCATATTTGTATCCGTTACTCCTTTTCCCTCCTCGAGCGGCATACTCCCACTCGGCCTCAGTAGGCAGGCGGAATTGCTTGCCAGTAAATCGATTCAGTTTGGTGACAAATTCTTGTATATCATTCCAACTTACTCTATAGGCAGGATAATCGTTCCCTCTTCCATTATCATTTACCCAACCACCATTGTAGGAAGGTTCCGTTCCCATCACCGCCTTCCACAAGGCTTGGGTCACTTCCGTTTCACCCATATAATAATTGCTCAATGTAACGCTATGCACTGGTTTTTCATCACTATATGCATCATTACCCTGCTCGGAGGTCGCACCCATTTGGAACGTGCCGCCTTCAACAAGTTTCATGGTGAAACTCACACCGTTCACAGTAAAGGTTTCCTCGTCCTTTGCCAAAGCCAGCATCTGTATGCTGTGGCTATAGCTACCGCTTTCGCTTACATTAATAGTATAGGTGTAATCGCGGTAATCAGTGGCGGTGGCCTTCAAACTGTGGCTGCCGTAAGTGAGCTGGTAAGTGCCAGTGGCTGAGCCTACCTTTTGTCCATCAATCTCCAATTGAGCATCGGGCACATTGCAAGTGAACTGTATTTCCTTGCCGTTGCTCAGGGTGACTTGTATTTGTTTATGCTCACCTTTGCTTAAGGTAAAGGAATCAGTATAGTCGGCATAGCCGTCTTTGGTCAGCCTTATCTGGTGGCTGCCAATGAGCAAATCAGGCACTGCCTTCGGCGTAACCCCAATATCCTTACCATCGATATAGAGTTTGCAGAAGTTGGGGGTGCTTTCCACGTTCAACGAGCCATAGATGGGTTTGGGCAAGGGTAAAGGGATGGTACGTCCTGCCATGCTGGCGGTAATCTCTTGCGTGGTCATGCTGGTTTCATGGTTAGCTTGCTTGCACTCTATCTTGTAAGTGCCGCTGCCCAAGCGTCCTGTCCAGGTGCGGGTACCTTTTTTCTCGTTGTTCACCCAGATTTCGGCTTCGGCATCCACTTTCAGGGTAACTTCTGCAAAGTCGGCTTCCAAAGTTGGATCAAGGCTGGTGGTCTCGTTGTCTTTAACAGTCACGGTTTCGGTGTAGGTGTCGTACATCTCCTTGGCGATGCGCACGGTGTGTTGCCCGCTCTTCAAAGCTTCGCTCTTGCAGGGCGCACGTCCAATGAGGGCATTGTCGACATAAACGCTCGCACCTTGCAAGGCATCATTACCCGCCACCTCAATCCAGCCGAAGTTGGGACGCAACGTCACCGTCACTATTTCCGTGCCGTTGGGCTCGTCGATAGTCACGTTGCCGGCGTCGGTATGATAATTTGGCGCCTGCACACGCCACGAATAGGTGCCACAATTAGTCCACTTCATTGCACTGCCATCGGCACCCACTGTCCACAATTTGTCGTCCACTTCAAGGGTGGCATTGGCTGGAGAGATTTGGAAGGCAAGATACTGCTGCCGCACTTGGTTTTCAGGGTCGGGTCCTGGCTTCTTTGTGATGTCAAGCACCATCTCGTAAGTGCGTTCTGCTTCTATCTCAATAGGGTAGCGATAATCGCGCAGCACACCAAATTTCTGGTGCTTAATAGTAATCTTTCTTGCTGCCCGAGGCACCCAAACCCACAATTCACCTGTTTCCTGCTTCGCGTCAACGATGCCCAAAGTGCCACCTTCAAAGGTAAAGCCTGTTTCTGTTGTCACTATTTTTATAAGTGCAGCTACATCGCCATTCTGGTCAATGCGTTTGCCTTCGAGACTCGATGCCGTCATGTCCATCGGCAGGGCTTTGAAGGACTTCACGGAGATACTTTGTCCGAGCAATGCACCCGCAGACAACATCAAAAAGGCAATCAAAAAGTATAGTTTTTTCATCTGTCCGATTTTTCAAGTATGGAAGTGCAAAATTAAAGTTTTTAGTCCGAAAAACAGCATTTTTCAAAAAAGTAGTAGTTTTGCGCAACAATTTGCCAATCATGTTTGCCATCAAATCCCGCAACCGAACCCATAATTTCGACCGTCCTGCCATCATGGGCATCCTCAACCTGACCCCCGATTCATTCTCCGATGGAGGCCGTTACAACCAGATGGACAAGGCTTTACAACATTGCGAGCTGATGATTGCCGATGGTGCTGACTTCATCGACATCGGCGGCTGCTCCACGCGACCCAACAACGCCATCGCCACGGAAGACGAAGAGCTGGAACGCGTCATTCCGATTCTGAAAGCTATTAGAAAGGCTTTCCCTGAAGCTTTGATTTCCATCGATACATTCAGGAAAAACGTGGCCGAAGCCAGCATCAATGAAGGTGCCGATCTCATCAACGACATTTCAGGCGGACTTTTCGACGCGGAGATGCTGTCTTACATTGGCCAAAACCATATTCCCTACGTAATGATGCACTGCGTAGGCACGCCTGAGACCATGCACCAATATGCCTTAGATGGCGACATCCACCAGACCGTGATGGACTTCTTCGCCCAACAATGCAAGACCTTGGAAGCCTACGGCGAGCAACAAATCATCCTCGACCCTGGTATTGGTTTCGGTAAGAGCCTTGAATCTAACTATAAGCTACTCAACGACTTGAACCGTTACCGCTACAATAATCTCCCCATTCTCATCGGCATTTCGCGGAAGTCATTAATATTTAAGGTATTGGGCACCACACCTCAGGCTGCCGAAAATGGGACGACCGTTTTGAACACCATTGCACTACTTAACGGAGCCGACATTTTACGTGTCCATGACGTGAAAAATGCCAAAGAAGCCATCAAATTGGTCGGGACTTTTTGTAATTTTGCCGCAAATTTCAAACCATGATTGACCTTTTCATTCAAGTCCGGATTTTCGACATCATCGATATATTTTTGGTGGCGTTGCTTTTCTACTGGTTCTACCGCATCCTGAAAGGTACCTCGGCCATCAGCATCTTTTTGGGCATCGTAGCGATTTTCCTCATCTGGCAGGTAGTCAAGGCCTTACAGATGGAACTGCTGAGTACCATTCTTGGAGCTTTCGTCAGCGTGGGTTTCATCGCACTCATCATCATTTTCCAACCGGAAATCAGGCGGTTCCTGTTCACCATTGGTACTCAAGCGCAAGAGCGGAAATTCCTGCAAGGATTAAAGTTTCTGAGGGTCGGAGGCAATGCCAACCTTAATGTGGAGGCCATCACCAAAGCCTGCCAAAACATGTCGGACATCAAACAAGGTGCGCTCATCCTTCTGGCAAGAAAAAACAATCTGGAGGATATTGTCTCGACAGGTGTAGTGGTCAATGCCGACATCAGCAATCCGTTGATAGAGAACATCTTCTTCAAGAATAGCCCTCTGCACGACGGTGCCATGATTATCCGTAATAACCGCATCATTTCCGCCCGCTGCATCCTTCCAGTGACGCAGAAGACCAACATCCCAGGGCATTACGGTCTGCGTCACCGCGCCGCCATCGGTGTGACCGAAGTCAACGACTGCATCGCACTTGTCGTTTCAGAGGAAACTGGCAACATCAGCATGGTGGTTGAAGGCGAAATCCGCACCATCAAGCCTTTGGAATTGAAGGAAAGGATTGAAAAGGAGCTGAAACTTAATTCTTGATTTCAATAAACCGATCGTCGTCGTCAGCGTAGCGCAACTGCTTCTTGTAAGGGTCGTAACGCAGCAACAATTGATAGGCATATCCCTTCTTTTTCAGCGCATTCCCGACATAGCTGTTCAACATATAATCATAGGTGTAGCCTGCGTAGAGCTTGCCCAAATACACGGCATAGTTGTAGACATCTTTAAGCTCCAGTGTATCAATGGTGTAGTTATAGTCTATTTTCTGCGCCCAAAACGAATAGTCCGTCTTGGAATCGAAGCCGTCCATGAGGTTGTGTTCACAAAACAGTACAGGTTTCCAGTCGCCGTCGTTGACCTCAAACCACGAAGCCACATTGACCGTGTTCAAGGCATGTTTGTAACTGAATTCTTCTGTGTCGCTGAAAAGATAGTCCTCATACTCCGTGATGCGTCCCGAAATCTCCATTCGCGAAAGCATCACTAGCCAATGGGTTGAATCAATTTGCACATTATCAATGTCTTCAGGCACATAAACCTCAACGCCATAATCGCCCATCGCCTTTGCGTAAGCATTATACATGACATCGAGGAACAAGTCCTGACTGAAGCCGTTCAAAACCTCGGTTTTCTTGCCCAACTGCGTGTTGTATTCCGTTTTCACCTCGGCCTGTTCGGGGAAATAGACCGCCGCCTCGATATAGGGTCGCTCAGCCATATACTTTTTGGCCAATTTCAACTCCGTCTGGCAGCTCGTAAGCAGCAATCCTATCATCACAAAACCCACAAAACTTACAAAACTTGTTCTTTTTGAGAAGTGGGAAAGCTTGCCAACCGGCAGCTTTCCGGCATCGCACGGTTGTGCAGATGCCGCACAATTTTCATTAAACTCATTCATGGTTTTGTTCGTTTTGAAAGTTTTGTGATAAAAAGTTTAAATGTTGTCAAACAAATCCATCTGCACGCCATCACCCTTGGGTTCCACAATCTCCAACGGTACATCAGCGGGATTGACCACTACCTTTTCGGTATTTTCTTCAGTTTCAGCAGGTTCTTCGCTTCTTTCCTCACTCGGCTCAGGCTGGAACGGTTCAAGGAACTCCCAACTGTCAATCTCTCGCGTCGACAGACGTTTGCCCTTGGCCTTGTAGCTCTTGATGCCGATAAACTCCTCCACGTTGACCTCATCATCGGGGAAACTGTTGCCCGCATCACTGACCTTATAGCTCAATTTCAGTCGCGGCATATCATCGACACTGCGTCCCAAATACTTTGCGTCAGGATGCTCTCCAATGAAGGAAGCGCGGGCATTCAGTTTGGTCTCGGCTTCAATGCAGAAACGCTTCAGGTACATCTTCTGTGTCTCGCCTTCTATGTAGACGACGGAAAAGATTTCGTCCGGGTCGAACTTGCGGATTTCCACCATGTCGTCGTCAAAGTGGGTGTTGAGGTCGAAACCCGAAATCTTAAACTCGCCATTGCTGAAAATCTGCAAGATACGATCTTCACCCTCGAATGCGCCAAGGTATTGTCCACGTTTGTCAGCATTGAGTCGGCGCACGGTATCATCGTACCAGATTTCGCGTGCATCAAGCGTGGAGACACCTTCCCCACCCTTCTTGATTTCCTTGACCTCGTATTTGGTGAGCAGGTTACCACGTGTGTCACGACCTTTCACGTTAAGGTCAGCGAACTTGTAGTCGACGGTCTTCTGCTTCTTATTGAACAGCACAAGCGTCACCTTGATTACTTCAGCTTCGCCATTCGGGTTGGACGAGAAATAGCGCACCTTTGAGCCGGGTTTGCCCTGAGTGAGGTCGTATTCCTTATCACGAGTGACACCCTTTACGGCGAAACGCTTCACATAGTGCGGTGCACCATTCTTGCCGTCGCGATAGACGACATTGTAAGTCGTGCGGTCGTCGTTTTTATGGAACACATCCACATGGATAACCTTTTGACCCACAAAGAGTTTCGGTTGCAATTTAACCACAGCATATTTGCCATCCTCGTGGAAAACGATAATGTCATCCATGTCGGAGCAGTCGCACACATATTCGTAGGCTTCCTTGTTCTTCTCGCGCTTCAGGCCTTCGCCAGTGCAGACAAAACCTTCCTCCTTATTAACATACAACTTTTCATTATTGGCCGCCACGGCCACAGCGGAAATATTGTCAAAGTTACGGATTTCAGTCTTGCGTTCGCGACCTTCGCCATATTTCTCCTTGATGTGCAGGAAATAGTCGATGGTGTAGTCCACGATATGGTCGAGGTTGTACTTAGCCTCTTCCATACGCTTCTCAATATCAGCCAGTTGTTCGTCAGCTTTCTTAATGTCAAACTTGGAAATCTTGCGGACAGGCTTCTCACAGAGTTTCTCCACATCCTCGCGGGTAATTTCGCGTTTCAGCAGTTTGCGATAGGGGTCGAAGCGGCGTTCAATGCCAGTGAGTTGGTCGTCCCAAGTCTCGTAGTCCTTGTTTTCCAACTCCTTATAGATACCTTTCTCGAAGAAAATCTTCTCCAACGAAATCCAGTGCCAACTGTTCTCCAACTCCTCAATGAGAATGCGCAACTCCCAACTGAGGAGTTCCATCGTACGGTCTGTGCTAAGTCTCAAGATTTCGCTCACACCCATAAACGCTGGATGCTGGTTGACGATGACGCAGGCGTTGGGAGAAATAGAGACCTCACAGTCGGTGAAAGCATAAAGCGCGTCTATAGTCTGGTCAGGCGAAACGCCAGGATTAAGATAAATCACGATTTCGCACTGCTCGGCGGTGTTGTCGTCGATTTTCTTAATCTTGATCTTACCCTTGTCGTTGCACTTCACGATACTATCGATGACACCGCCTGTGGTGGTGCCGTATGGTATCTCACTGATAACAAGAGTTTTCTTATCCTGTTGGCTGATTCTCGCACGGATGCGCACCTTGCCGCCACGCAGACCGTCGTTGTAGTTGGTCACATCCATCAAGCCGCCTGTCGGGAAGTCGGGATAGAGCGTGAAAGGCTCGTCGCGCAGATAGGCCACGGAAGCGTCAATCAGTTCATTGAAATTGTGTGGCAGGAACTTGGAAGCCAAACCCACAGCAATGCCTTCGGTACCTTGCGCCAACAGCAGTGGGAATTTCACTGGTAGAGAAACCGGCTCCGCGTTACGGTTGTCGTAGGAGCGCGTCCAGTCCGTGGTCTTATGGTTGAAGACGACCTCTTTGGCGAACTTGGAGAGTCTCGCCTCAATATAACGCGGGGCAGCGGCATCATCGCCAGTGAGGATGTTGCCAAAGTTACCCTGCGTATCCATCAACAAGTCTTTCTGGGCAAGTTGCACGAGGGCATCACCAATAGAAGCATCGCCATGCGGGTGGTACTTCATCGTGTTGCCCACGATGTTGGCCACCTTGTTGAAACGTCCGTCGTCAAGTTCGTCCATCGAATGCAGAATGCGGCGTTGCACAGGCTTCAGTCCGTCCTCAATGGCAGGCACGGCGCGCTCCAAAATGACATACGAGGCATAGTCGAGAAACCAGTTCTCAAACATGCCTTTCAGCGGTATGACATGATGTTCATCCTCTTGAACCTGAGCGTCTTCAACGCCTTCAAAAGTCTCATCCATCGGCTGCTCGTCCAAAGGTTCGTTTTCGGTCTTGTCTTCGATATCCATTATGCGTTTTCTAATGGTGCAAAGGTACGAAAAAAATCACTTCCAAAACCGCAAAACAGCAATCTCTCCCAACAAAGCCAAAAGCGCAATCAGCGCAAAAATCTTCCATTGCGAGGAGTGGTGCGCCATAGCTTCCACAAGGTCTGCGGTAGCGAAATCAGAGGTGTCCAAGACAGCGGCCACATCGAAACCAGCTTGAGCAAAGGACTTGCTCACTTCATCGCGGTCCACAAAGTCCATTTTTGACTCCACTCGGCTTTCGTTCCAAGCCGTGACACGATTCACCGAGTCGTTAACTAACAATTCATAGAAGCCCGCTGCGGGCAGGTTGTCGTTCAAATAGAGATAGACCTTGCCATTCCTCACCTCCGAGGCAGGCATCTGCTCAAAACTGCGGTCGGCATTGGCAAAGAGGAAACGGTGGTCGCCTTCAAGGCTCATATCTTTCAATACCAGCATCTTATCCTTACCTATTGTGTACGAAAGCTTGTTCAATTGCCCGCCCAGCAGAGCCATCTTAACCATCATCGGGACAAAAATCGAATGGTCGGCAAGGTCGCTCCACTTCGAGTCTAAGGCAGTGGTCATGACGAAAGCCTGCCCCTGCCCTACCGTTTCTGAAAACAGCATCGGGTCGCCGTTCTGCATCATGAGCAAAGTGGTCGGAATGCCGTTGCTCCTCATGCGCAAATGTTTCCTGACCTTAGGCAAGTCAGCATGTTGGGGCATATCAAGGATGACATCACTGAAAAACTCATGCCGCAGTGCCAAATCTTCAACCACCGTGGCGTTGGTGTCAAGTTCCATGGCCGAGAGGCCCAACTTGTTTAACAGAAAAGCGTTGTTCTTCAAATCATCTTTCGAGGGAAACACAAGCAGTGCCGCGCCATCAGCAACGTTATCCAACAAGGTCTGCTGCAATGTCTCATTCAGGTTGGCAGTCTCGTTGACGATGATAAACTGTGCCTTGGCAAGTTGGTCCAAGTCGAAGCGCGAAGGCTCCATCAAGGTATAGCGGAATTGTTCGTCGTCCTCAAAAAGCAAGGCACAACTCGTGGCCTCGCTGCCCAACTCAATCACGGAAAGGCTTGGCTTTACACCCAAAACGAAGTCGTAAGTGTCATCAAAGATGATGGGATGGTCGTTCAGTGACACGCTACAGCGTTGGTCGCCAGTGCCGTCCACCACAAACTGCATAACGATGTCCTGCGTACCGTTTTTCTCCAAATCGACAGTCGTGGAAGCGGCCATCGCTCCGTTCATATTGAAGGTGACAGGCAGGCCTTTGACTTCTTTGTCGCCCTGATTGACGATGCGCACATTGAGGTCGTTGGTCAAACCAGGCTGCACGATAGGCGAAGCCAACCAAACGGAATCAATGTAGAGGTTGATCGTGAACTCAGGCGTCATTGGGACCACCACCACTTGCATGGTGCTGTCGGCTTTGGCTGCGGACAAATCGAAGGTGTTTCTTTGAAAATCAGAATAAACGAAAAGCGTTGAACCGGCAAATCCGTGTTGTTTGCTCAACATTTCGAAACGGTCCATCACCTCGCCCATGGACACAGGCGCACCATCGGGATTCATGCGGTCGAGTTGGTCGAGCATCTCCTCTTGGTTCATCGGGTATTCGTTCTGAATCTCAAAACTGTTCGTCATCAGCAGGTATCGGTTGGAGGGATTGAGTTTGTGCACCAAATCCCGCGCCGACTGCCGCGCATCCTCAATCAAAGTGGTGCGCTGTGACTGTCCCTTCATACTCATCGAATTGTCAATGTAGACTCCGACCAAGCTTTCCGCCGTGTTGACATTCAGTTGTTTCTCAGGTCGATACGGAAAAGCGAAAGCCAATACCAACGCTGCAATGAACAAGCAACGTAATAATAAGGTGACGAGATATTTCAGTTTCCGCGTCTTGGCATTCTCCTGTTGGATGCTTCGCAACACCGCAGTATTGCTGAAATACACCAACTTGTGCCGCCTGAAGTTGAACAGGTGGATGACAATCGGAATCAGCAGGGCAAGCAAGCCCCATAGCATATTGGGATAAAGGAATCGCATCTCTTAAAATGAGGCTGCAAAAGTAAGCAAAATCAGGCGAACATCTTTTCGATAACGTCCTTGTACTTGTTGGTAATCACCTTGCGTTTTGCCTTCAGCGTCGGCGTGAGCAAGCCGTTGGCAATGCTCCATTCGTCGGCAAGCAGCACCTGCTTCTTGACCTTCTCGGTCTCGCCCAAACCTTTGTTCAGCTCGTTCACTTCCTTGGCATAAAGCTTCACCACCTCCGGATTCTGGATCATTTCCTGGTTTGTCGTGTAAGGAATCTTCTCCTCAGCGCACCATGCCTTGAGGTCGGTGAAACTCGGGATGATGAGGGCACCGGCAAACTTCTGGTTCTCGCCCACCACCAAAACCTGTTCAATCAACTTAGACGAAGCGAACTTGGCTTCAATGACATCGGGGTTGATGTACTTGCCGCCCGAAGTCTTGAACAAACTCTTGATACGTCCAGTAATCTTCAGTTGGTTGTATTGGTTGAGCTCACCCATGTCACCAGTATGGAACCAGCCATCCTCGTCGATAACCTCTTTGGTCAGTTCGGGATGTTTGTAGTAGCCCATCATCACGTTGTGGCCACGGCAAAGAATTTCACCACTATCGGCAATCTTCACTTCAGTGCCAGGCAACGGCTGACCCACATAGCCCACTTCGCGGCCATGTGGACTGCGGTTGCTCACGGTGATTACAGGCGAAGTCTCAGTCAAACCATATCCTTCAAACACCGGCATCTTGATGGCCGAGAAGAAGCCCGCTATCTTATGTGAGATGGCAGCGGCACCCGACACAATGATGTCGAAGTTCTCAGCACCGATATTAGCCCTAATCTTGCTGTAGACCAACTTATCGGCAAGAGCCAGCTTCTTATCATAGAACCAATTGCGGTTTTCGGCCTCAATCTTGTAGCGCTCGCCAAGGTGCAAAGCCCAGAAGAAAATGGCTTTAGCAATGCCCTTTTGTTTCTTGCCTGACTGGTAGATGGCATCATAGAAACGTTCCAATACACGTGGCACGGCACACATCATCGTGGGATGGATGTCGCGCATGTCACTGGCGATGGTACCTAAGCTTTCGGCATAATAAATCGACATGCCGCGATATTGGTAGCAATAGTTCAGGGCACGCTCGTAGGCATGGCACACCGGCAAGAAGCTGAAGGCCTTGTTGGACGTGTCGCTGATGGTATAGTGGAAGTTCGGGAATTGATTCATCAGGTTGTGGTGAGAGAGCATCACGCCTTTTGGGGTGCCTGTCGTACCTGAAGTATAGATGATGGTGGCGCACTCCATTTCGTCGACGGCAGCCTTGCGCCGTTCAAGCTCTTCGACATGGGGGTGCTCTTTACCTAACTGGAGCAACTGGTCGAAATAGGGATATTTCTCGCGGTCGACCATGGTATAGACCAACTTCACATTGGGCGCATCGGGCAAGATATTGGTCACCTTGTTCATCACGCTGAGGCCATCGATGATGACCATCTTGGCATCGCAGTCGTGCAGAATATAACGATAGTCTTCCTCGCTGATGGTGGGATAGACCGGCACGTTGATGGCTCCGATTTGGCTGATGGCCATATCGAGCATGTTCCATTCAGGACGGTTGGTCAATATCATGGCGACCTTGTCGCCTTTCTCGATGCCCAACTCGATGAGGGCATAACTCAGTGCGTCGGCATGTTCCTTATAAGATTGTGAGCTATAATTTATCCATTGGCCGTTCTTTTTTCCAGCGAGGGCCACTTGCTGGTTGGGATACTTCTCCACGTAGTTCTGAAGAAGGTCGAAAACTCTTTTTATTTCCATATTCAAATCGTTTTGAATTATGTCGATTCTTTCGAGTCAAGGCATAAAGAAAGTGCAAATATAAGAAAAATATACTTGCACTCACTTTTTTGAACCAGAAACGGGATTTTTTTCAATCTTTCGATTTCTTCCGTTTCCTCAACAGATAGGCTCCGCCAAGGGCGGTCAACAACAAGACTCCGTCACCAAGGGGAGTGTACAAGTATTCATCCCAATCAGTTCCCTGATAAGGAACAGGTACCGTAAATTCAGAATCTTTTATTCTTATATTTCCCCCGGCATCTTCGTCCATAAGAAACACCTGGGCCTTAATTGGATTCGTCAAAACAAGTAACAAACCTATTACAGCTATGAATCTCTTGATCATATTATTTGTTCTATTTTTCATCTTCTGACCTCCTTGTTGTTGACTCATTCTACAATAATCTTTTGAACCTTGGTCTCAGTTGAATTCACTAAGCGGAGCATGTACATACCTTTCGCCACGACCGGGAATGTCAATCGGCTCTGGCCGCCTGTCAACTTACCATGCCACAAGATGCGGCCTTGCAAGTCAATGAAATCAAGCTCGCCTTCGCCTGTCACCACCCACTGCGAACCATCGAAGAAGGCGAATGAGTGTTCTACATGCTCTTCCACGTCGGTCACATTAAAGACGATGTAGAAGCGTGAGTAGTAGTCATCCTTATGGCCTTCGAAGGTGTAAGCGTTATTGGCCAGCATGTCGTATTGCACACCTCTAAGGTTGTCAATCAAGTAGAGCGAAGTAAAGTCGCCGTTGGCCGTGTTCCACTTTATCGTGAAGAAGTCGTCCTCCTTGGCCTCGAACCACAACGGCACACGTTGTGTACCCTCCTTGGCGAAGAGTGCCGAATAGTGCTCTTGATCATGATAGCCATAGAACATACCGTTGCCATTGCGCAACTCGGGCAATTTCATCGCGCCGCCCCATTCGGGACGCTCAAACTCGACGACAGTAATATCGCTGCAACCATGGTCGCTGCTCAGGAAGAGGTTGACCAAAGGATATTCCGGACGCCATTCGTCATCACGGAAATGTCCATCGAAATCTCCTGTAGCACCCAACACTGACCTCGGCGCAATCATTGTCTTGTTGAAATTCAACACTTGATTGGTGGAATCTGCCAACACAAAGAAGGCTTGGTGCGGATGCAAATATTGACCCGCGTATGCGCCATTCTTTGACCCATTTCTCGGATATACAAGGAATGCACTTTCAGGATAGTCCCTGTAACCATCGGCATCATAAATATAATAGAACGCTTCAGCTCCAAGCTCATTCGCCTCTGCAAATTCATCAAAATTCATGTAGCCGTGGAATGGGTTGCCCACCAAATTCCAACCAGTGCAGAATGTTCCCTCTTTCGTAAGTTTGATAGACGCTTCCGAGTTGAGTGTACCGTGACTCTGCAAGAAAGTCGGGATGGAGATGGACGCCATATAGCCTTTACCTATGATTAGCGAGTTCTCGTTCTTGTTCAAATAGTCTTCCTTACCATAATTATTCGGGTCGCCATAATAGTCCAAATGGTGGTGAGGTTCATCACTGTGCCAGTGGTTGGGGCCATTACGCTTGAAGTTGACCCAGTGGTATTGAGGCTCGTACCAAGTGAAGAGGTCCATACCGTAAGGATAACGGTTCTTGAGCTCATTGCCCACCAAATAAGCTTCGTCGCTGTTAGAATTCAAAATGAACAAGTTGTTCAAGTTGGCATCAAACAGGTTACCACGACTGGTCGGGAAATAACCATCGAAATCGGAATACTCCTTCATCCAATACCGATTGTCTCCTTTATCACCATCATTGAGCCAAGTAAACTCAGTGTCCGTATTTTTCCACGGGTTGTTGTAGTGACCATCATTGTAGTAATTAGGATAATTAGTACTATTAGGATCATAGGTATTCTCATTATGACCTTGATAATTAAATCCCAACGGAGCATTACTCAACGGTGTGGAGAACATGTGCCAGTCACGCGGCAAGTCTTGGATGCCTAATCCATTCACGCCAGCGGTAGACTGCGCATGTCTACGAGAGTTGTCGAAGGTGATACCCACGTATGTGTTCTCGTAATTCGCCAAGCCACCCACCGACTTGATGGATGCATGTTCGTAGATACTCACCTTGCTTTGGGTGATTTCATTTGATGCAACGTTGACACTATTCACGTCGCCATAGATGAACAAGTAGTCATTGTTTGTCGCGATTGCCTTGGTGCGAGCCAGTGCAGCATCCACTTCAACGCGATCACGGGCAGGGCCACCATATTGGAAGATGGAATCGCCCAAATAGGTACCCATGCTGCGGAAGTCACCTTGGTGAGCAAGGTCACCGTCGAACTCACTCAGCATCAACACAGGAAGGTCGCCGTTGATTTCCGACAAGCCCGGACGTGCCCAACGGGCATACTTATGACCCGTCTTGTTGTTGACGTCCACCCATTCGTTCAACAGCACGAACATGGTAGTATCAGCTTTGTTGCTTTGTACTTTGTTGTCGGCATACATGTAGCCAAGCTCGTCGGAAGTGATGACAGGGGCATAATAGCCACAATGAGCACCAACAACCCCAGTGCCTTGGTATCTCGTCATTACATAGCAGCTGTCGACTTTGGCATTTGATGTGTTGGCTCCTACGATACTGTCATAGGTCGATTCACCCAAGTTCTCAGGAGTAATCGAAGCCACATAACAGTTCTTCATCGTCGCCGATTCATTTTTACCTAACAGACCTCCTGTGACAACACCGGTAACAGCGCCATCGATGCTCAAGCCCGCATGGACGAACGAGTTGTTGATCTTACCTGATGTGGCTTTACCCACCAGACCACCCATCGTGGAACTAGCACCCACCGTCACGTCAGACGCAGCCATCGACGAGTGGACCTCGCCAGAGGTCATCTGTCCGACCAAACCGCCAGCGACAACGTTCAATCGAGCCTTTTGCGTACCGATGATTTCCATAGCAGCTTCACTGTTAGAGACCATGGCGTTGTTGCCCTCAAGGGTGCCAACCAAACCACCGATGTTGTAGGTCACTGTTTCCTCATTGCCGATGTCGATGGTATGCACAGGGTGAATCTCTCCGCTCACCAAGAAGGTACGATTCACTGTGCCGTTAACACTGCCAAACATACCGTAGTCGTTGAGTTTGTATTGTTTATCACCCTTACCAAGGAATTCGACATAGATATTGGTGAGGAGGTGGCCGTTTCCATCGAAAGTACCGGCAAACGACTGTTTACTCGGATCACCAACCGGCACCCACACATACTGTATCATGTCGTAAACATCCTTGATAGTTCCTGTTTTGGCTGTTTCAAGGCTCACTATCTTACCCGAAAGGTTGTCTGCCGTCTGTCCATTCCTGCCATTCACCACACTGATGAGCCAAGCAAGACCTTTTTCAGAAGAAATCGAGATGTTGCCGTCAGACGCTGAATAGCCTTCTGGCTTTTGTCTCACCACATTGGCCCATGTCCAGCCGAAATACACTGTTCTGCTCGGGTCATGACTAAAGTTCTCGAAATAGGTGGTTCTCTTGGTAGCTTCACTCTGGTCGCTATGTCCGTTGACGAAGAACCAATCCAAGTCATCGTAGAAGTTGTTGTTCGTCCATACAGTCTGAGCCACCTGATTCGAATTAGTCACCGTATTATAGACTTCCGCCACAGCCGAGAAGGTGTTGGTCTCGAAGGTGGGATCAGCATTGCCTCTCGGACTCGTCACTCCGATATTGGTGTTTTCATCCAAACTGTGGGTGATGTAGAGGTGCTTGTGGAAAGTAGGCAGGAACACATTGCTCTTGATAGTATCAGTATGATTGTCGTCGATGCGCAAGAATTGCTTGTTGCCAGTGATGTACACCGTGTCTGTCACGTTCACCGTGGCACCGATGTCATTGCCATCCCTATCCACGCTGCCGTCCACATAGATGGCACCGCCGTGACGGAAACCTGTCTCATGAGCATAGGCAGTGTTATTATTATGCAGATTCAGATAGGCAGTGTCGTAGAACGCATTGGTGTACCAATACGCTGCATCGGTACTGTTGTAACCACGCATCAACACGGTGCTGTCGCCGAGGGTGAGCATCGACCCTGAACGAGTTATGATCAAAGGCTCGGTGACCAAGTCCATTTTAAACCTATGGCAAGCTGTAGGCAAATTTGACGAAGTATCTGTAGGAATCTCGTGCATAATCACATCTTCCCTCGTGTATTTGTACAGACCGTCCAATACCACAGCTTTCATGGTAAGAGTATCTTCAACTTGCACGTCGACCATGGCACCATAGTTTGCACCAGGACCGGCATTTGACACCACAGGATACCAAGGCGATTCAGGCGTTTGAGGTGTTGCAGGCGTTATAGTAGCCTCATCCACCCAATATTCGCCCGTGCCATAGTCAATCTTATGGTTGCTCATCTTGTGGCCGCCCGGGTAACGGAAGAGCTTCAGCGGGAGCTTGTGGTTAATGCCGTTGCCATTAGTGTTGGGTAGAGTATCACCTCTCACGATTTCCTTCTCGTCCGCAGCCGACAGTGCGCCGACCACATAGATGATGTCGGTCTCGTAAGAAAACTTATCCACGGGATACTGCTCATTGACGATACCAGAGTTTGTAGTACCATCATTCACCTTTCCAAAGATGGTCTTCTTGGGTTTGTTGGGATAACGTCCTGCCTCAATGTCCACGGACTTCAAGACGTCTCTACCCCAGCCACGGGTACCATCAACATACCAACGACGTTCGTTCTTGGCAGCCACCCAGTAGCGGTATTCCTGAACATCGTTCCTGCCATGGGCGAGCAGGTATGGATGGAGGTAAGGATGCTGATTCGTTTTGGTGTATTGAGCACCATCATCAGTGAAAAAGTTGTAGGGAGTGTTGTAGCTAAGGAAGCCACCGTCCGACAAGTTGCCTTCGGTCAATTCCGGGATAGCCGTATAATCCGAGTATTTCGGACGAGCATAGGCAAAGCTCTCTTCGAGGTAATACGGCTCGTAGGCATCGCCTCTCATACGGAAGAAGCCTTCCAATTGGCCGTATCTGGTTTTGCCGTCAGTTTCGTCCTTGTAACGCACTCTCAGCTTCGACTTGTCGTTGAAGATAATGACGTTCTCATAGGCTGTCGCCAAGAGTACAGGAGTAGTAGTAGCGCCATTAGTAGTCAAACGGTACAAACTGGCCTCTTCTGGCGAGTCGCCTTGAATGCCAACCACATCCCAAGTATCTTGTGCTCCCATGTGGTTATAAGCCGATTCGGTGCCTGAAGGCAGATACACGCTCTTGACCAACTTGACGGTATCAATCATAACTGAATCATACTGGGCACCTGAACCCAACACAAGGCCGCTGGCATTGGCGACATACAAGCCATCATAAATCTTCTCAATACCAAACTTTCGATTCACATTAGGAACGCTGATGTCGTAGGCACCAGAAAGGTTCATGTTGATATTCTCAAGCACAACGGTGCCGCCACGCTGGATAGTAGTCAATGTACGAGTGGCTTGCGTCAGCTCGTCGCCTGAGTTGCGGGCGCCGTAGTTCCTGACGAGGATGTTGTGGCTTTCCTCACCCGCCTCACAGTTGTTGCCGCTGCCGTAAATGCCGCCGCCATTGCTGCCGATGTACATGTAAGGATTGTTAGTTGATCCAACATTGTGTTCCGAGTCGTAGCCCGTACCGTCGATGTAGATGTTGCTATAGCCTGACACGGCATACTTGCCCCAAGTTGAGTCATGAACCATGTCGGCACCGGCATACACATTGCCAAAGATGTTGAGCGAGTCCATAACGATTGTGGCTGGTTTATGGATGTTGGCTTCGCCTATCTCTGTCAGGTTTGCACTCTCGATGGCGTTCTTGCCAATCAGGATGCCCACAGAGCCACCAACAAGACCGCCACGCTCCGGGTCAGTTATGATGCCTTCGATGTCGCCACCATAACCTGCGCCAAACACATTGCCTCTGACGGTGCCTCCACTCATGTTGATAAAGGAAGCCCATTTATCAGCCTGGCCATCACTAACACTGTCGATGGAGTTGTGGCTACATCCGTACAAGTTGCCACAGATGGTGCCGCCCCACATGTTGACCCAACGCGGTGCCTTGTTCGGACGGGCCGCAGGAATGTCGCGGCTGCCGCCAAACACATGGTCGTGGACTATACCGGCTGACATGTTCACCACCTTATAGTCACTCACCACACTACGGCTTCCGCCGCCATACACGTTATTCCAAACCACGGGCGTGTAATACTTTCCTTGACTGTTTTTTCTTTCAGACTGCATGATGTTGACCGTAGCGTGTCCAAACACCTCGCCTGCTGTCGGGCTGACAGTGCCGTTTGTCTGAATGAGGCCACGACCGCCGCCATACACATTGCCGTGCAAGAAGTCTTCGTTTTCTTGACCTATGACGCCACCCTTCACATCAACGAGGGTGTTCTGTCTCACGTGGCCGTCCTCGCCGCCTCCGAACACCGAGCCATAAATCATTGCGACGCTGTCGATAGTCACATGAGTGTTCTTGACGTAAGCCAATTCCTTATACTCCTCATGTTCATCATCGGCGATAATGCCGTGGCCTGAGCCAAACACATTGCCATAGTCCCTATAATTGTAGTTGTTGCTACTACTGCCTTCGCTGGCGAAGCCGATGATACCGCCAACAATGTTGACAGTGGCCAAGCCAGTATTCTGGACATTGGCATCGCCCACCGACGAGAGGTTGCCGCCACCATACACGCTACGGACGATACGACCGCCATAGATATTGACGTAGGTGTTGATGCCCACCCTACCGGCAGTTTCGCTGTATTTCCATGTAGTGTCAGCTTCTGGTGTACCTGGATTTGTAATGCTTGCAATATACTGATCTACACCACGACCACCGCCATACACATTGCCGTGGTAGTAGTTAGTGCACGGATCTAAATTGGCACCGTCAGCATAGCTCGCACCACCGATTTGTCCACCATACACATTGACGTGTGTGTTTTGTAGTACGTGGCCGTCCTCACCTGAGCCGAACACCGAGCCTTCAATCCAAGTCATGAAGTTTCCTTCTCTTTCCTTGATGTTCACCGTGGTTTCTTTCACCTGTGCCAAGCGGGTATAGATGTGGTCGGACGGACCTGCGATGCCCTTGCCACCACCATACACGTTACCGCCCACGCGCTCGTCAGGATGGGTCGGGTCAAAGGAATGGCCGATGACAATATTGCCTGTCTGCCCGTTTTCATCATCGCCACCGATGTTGACGGTAATGAAGCCGTGGCCGTCGCCGTCTTGCATGTCAAAACCTGAAGGATAATCCAAATCATTGACACCAACCGAACCCAATCGACCGCCGCCAAAGACCGAACCAAGCATGGTGCCTTTCCTGACGTTGATGGTAACGTTGCCACCCACACGGCCGGTGGCTTCGTGTGCTGCTTCGTAGTTGCGGCCTCCACCGAAGATGTTACCGTCCCAAGTGGTAGTACCCCAAGTGCCAAGGGTGCCGCCGTTCATGTCAATCAGTGCATCACCGACCACATGGCCGTCCTCGCCTCCACCGAAGATGGAACCGAACACGAGGGCCTCGTCCTTCACTACAACATGGGTGTTGTTCACCTTGCCGAAGTCCTTGTAAATGTAGGCAGGCTGTCCCATACCGCCGCCATACAAGTAGGCATTGACGCCGCTCATGTCCAAAGGACCAAGTTTGCCGCCGCTCATTTCAACGTAAGTATTGCCCGTGGGCTTGCCATTGGGATCAGTGGTATAATTGCCGTTTTCGTCAACGGTGCCTATGCTGGCCAATGCACCTCCGCCGTAAATCTTGTTGCGGATTAAAGGTTCTTTGCCACTCTTGTTCTTGATATAGACTGTGTCGTTGCCGAACACGCGGCCCACTTCGGGCCAGAGGTGTTGGCCATTGGTAGTCACACTACTCTCGCTGCCCAAACCACCGCCATAGACTGAGCCACTATAGAACAACTCGGCCAATTCGTCGTCATCCATTGTATTACCAGGCTCGCCACGGTAGACACCGATGACACTGGCGCCCTCGATGGTCACTTTGGTGTCTTTATAGACACGGCCCGACCTGCCGCCGCCAAACACATTGCCCCACACAAACGCGGTATCAGCCACGCCACCCACATTGACTTCGGTATTCTTCACCCAAGCCAAGTTACTCCTAATGGAATCGGTATAAGCTCCAAAACTAGGATCGGTTTCACTCGTTGGGATGGTGGTGGGGATTGCCATGTCGGGCTTCAGGTCGTAACCCATAGCACCGCCGAAAACATTGCCGCCGTATTGGCCTACCCATGCCGTGATGGGTTGGTCGTTGGCATCATGGCCATCCGTGGTCTTATGGTCCACGCCGATGGTGCCGCCCGTCACGGTGACGAAGATGTGACCGTGGTCGGTACCCGCAATGGTATCACCGTTTACATCGACACCCGTGGAGGCCAAACGACCGCCACCATAGATGTTGCCGTACATTAAGCCGCCACTCATGTTGACATGGATGTTGCCTTCCACGCGGCCTGCGGTGAGATTAGAGGCCTTGAAGTTACGTCCGCCACCGAAGATGTTGCCGTCCCAAGTGGTGGTGCCCCATGTGCCGAGGGTGCCGCCGTTGAATGTCACATTGGCATCGCCCAACACGTGACCGTCGGAGCCACCGCCAAAGAGCGAACCGTGAACATGAGGCGAGGTTTGCTGACCACTTGAATTGGTTCCATTCTCAACGATGACATGGGTCTCGTTCACGTTGGAGTATTCCTTATAAGCACCAAAATGGTCGGAAGTGATGTCGACATCGACACCTTCGGAGCCGCCGTAGACGTAAGCATTGAGGCCAGTCATGTCCAAAGGACCTACCTCGCCGCCCGTCATGTGGACGGTGGCAACGCCTTTGACCTTGGTGGTGGTGGTGCCGTTGATTTTCACCATACCGACGCTGGCCAACTCGCCGCCGCCGAAGACATTCTCCAACACTTGACCGCCTTCAATGTTGACAAAGGTATTGCCATACACACGACCTGCAATCTCCACTGGGCGCTTGTAGAGGCCGTTTGCAGTGGAGTCGTTGGCGTAATCGCCTTCAAACCTAATGTCGTTGCTGCCGAAGCCTGCGCCATACACGCTGCCGAAGTGGTAGTGATTCTTGTTGGTGGTGCCGTTGTAGTTGGGATGTTTCACATCTGTTCCGATGGTGCCGCCCTTGATGTTGACAGTGGCATTGTCGCGCACGGTGCCGAACTGGCCGCCGCCATACACCGAACTCTTGATGATGGTGGGCACTAAATCATCCTCCTGACTGATAGTCAGTTCGGTTTCCTTCGCCTTGCCCAAGGAAGGCCATCTGGGATTGACGTTGCCGTTGAGCAGGGTGATACGACCCATGCAACCCGTGAACACGTTGCCACCAATGGTAGCCTCAAGTGTCTTTCCCGGATGCTGTATGGGGTCGGGGTAATAAACATATTCGTGGGGGTTGCCGATGGTGCCGCCGCTGACGTTGACGGTGATATAACCGTGGTCGGAGCCATCTTGGAATTGGCCGTAATTAGGATCGTCGGGTTGGGAGAAGTGTGTACCCACCGAAGCCAAACGACCGCCGCCGTAGATGGAGCCGAGCATAGTGCCGCCCTTGATGTGGACATTGATATTGCCGCCCACTACGCCAGCCGTGAGGGCCTCACCCGAGAAGCCACGACCACCGCCGAAGATGTTGCCATCCACGTATGAGACACCGGTGGTGCCGATGACAGGACTCGATATGAGGTTGTTCTCATCGTCGTAAGCGTTTTGGACAGTGACCGTCGCATTGCCCATCACATGGCCTTCCTCGCCACCGCCGAAGACAGAACCATAGACGTAGCCGCCGCTGACTTCCACCGTGGCCGTTTGCACATTAGTCCAGGTGTTGAAGTTGGTGCGCGGGTCGCCCTTGCCAGCGCCGAAGATGTAGCAGGTGACGGGGTGCAAGTCAATCTGGGCCAAGGTGCGCGGCACGCCGAGGGTGCCGCCACTCATGGTGACGGTGGCTTCGCCGCCCGATTTATATTCGATACCATTGGAATAGTCGAAATGGCCCACGTCGGTGGTTTCGCAGCCGCCATAAATGTTGGTGAGGATATGGCCACCCTTGACAATCACCGTGGTGTTGCCATACACTTTGCCCGACTCTCGATTCCAAACGGTGGAATCGGCGGTGTAATTATGATTTCTTACAATGTAAGGATAGTAACCCGAACCACCGCCAAACACGTTGCCGAACCAAGTCTTGCCGTCGGAAGGAACGGTGTCTTGACTCAAAAGCACAGGGTCGAAAGGCTTGTAAAGGGTAACTTCGTCATCTGTTCCGCTGTTATAGGTTTTACCATAGTCCCAGCTGACACATTCGGCCAAAGCGTCATTCGTAGCCACATCGTGGAGATCGGAATGTTGCGTGAAATAGGTATTCGGGTTGAAGAACTGGTTAGTGCCATAGTACAAAGAATCCTTGTCATCATAATGGCCTGCGCCAATCTGTCCGCCTTTGATGGTCACCTTGGTATCGTTCAGCACGTGGCCGTTCATGGCGCCACCATACACAGAGCCTTTCACCCAAGCCGAGCGACTGACGTTGCCCGATTGGAAAAGCGTGTCGGAGATAATCACCTGAGTTTCGCCAACAGTGCCCATGAGGTCAATCAATCGCTTGTTGTTATGGACTCCTGGTGTAGTGCTACTGGGGTTGATGATGGGATAATTTGCAGGATTGCCACGCTCACCCTCGCCGCCGCCAAACACGTGGCCGACGTCGGTGTTGAATCTGAGGTTGTACTTGTCTGCGCCATTGCCTCCCACGAGGGTGTAATCCATCAACATCCTGTCGTAGCCGATTTGTCCGCCGCTGACAGTGACCTTGGTCTTGCCCGTGCCCTCTTTCAGCGTGATATTGCCAATGGTATATGGTGTGGGATGATCCGGATCAACATTAACAGAGTTATAAAGCGGATCCAGAACATTGTCCCATTCAAACTGGCCTACGTTGCCTACTTCGCCGCCGCCGAAGACGGAGCCGAGAATTTTGGGACGACCGATAAGTTCGCCATTCTTAACAGAGTCGGTAACGATAATCTCGGTGTTTTTGACCAAAGAGACGAGCAATGCCGAAGCTTTCGGGTGATTGGCAATGCCCTCCATGCTGCCCTTGCCGCCGCCAAACACATCGCCCATGGGATGCTTGGTAAAGTTCTGGACGAAGGGCATAGTCACTGTAGTTCCACCCGGATACGTTACCTGCACCGGAGTGTCGTTGCCAATCGTGCCGCCGTTCACTTTGACGAACACGTTACCGTATTTCGCGCCGTTTTCGCCCTCTTCGTCGGTGAGTATGTTGCCGTAGAGGTCGACACCCGTCAAGGCAAGACGACCGCCGCCGAAGATGGAGCCGTAGATTTGGCCGCCGCCCATGTGGACGGTGATGTTGCCGCGCACACGGCCGGCGTTGTAGTTGGCTTTACTGTAGTTGCGGCCTCCACCGAAGATGTTGCCGTCATAACTTGTGGTGCCTTCGGTGCCCATAAGTCCGTTATAATAATAGGTATGGACATCGCCCAACACGTGGCCGTCCTCGCCACCACCGAAGGTGCTGCCCCACAAGCGGTTGGTATGGGTGCCGTTGTCCATGGACATATTCACCGTTACGTAGGCGTTGTTCACGTCAGCGAACTCGTAATAGAGGCCGCTATAAGGGCCAAGCTCCGGATGATGCGCATAGTCGATATAGTCCTCTTCGACGCCTTTTCCGCCGCCAAACACATAGCCATCAATACCGTTCAGGCCGCAGGGGACGTTGATGGAGTCGGCTTCAGAGGGTTCGACAATATTACCTGACCTGTTCATGAACATGGGTGCCGGACCCACCTGGCCGCCGAAGATATTCACCATGGCCACGCCGGTGGAGTCAATGTGTGTTTGGCTTTGTTTGGGGATGTAGTCTTTGACTACTGTTTGGGTTTCGTCTGTCCAGATGACATCTCTCAAGCCCACGCTAGCCAACTCGCCACCGCCATACACGCTCCAAAGCACGTGGCCGCCGCTGATGGTGACGTTGGTGCTGTCTTTGACTAAGGCTGCGTTACGGTCGGTATCGAGACCCTGGCCACCGCCAAACACTCTACCGCCGGAAGTATGGACAATGGAGTCTAATAAAGTCGGATTGGGGTCGGGATTGGGACGGACTTGCTTTTTGACGTAACCGATGGTGCCGACCGTGCCGTCGTTCACATTGACATCAGTGCACTGCAGTACACAACCCAACTGGCCGCCGCCATACACATCGCCCAACACATGAGCGACGTTGACCGTCTCAACCGAATGGTCTTGGTTTTCTTTGGTCACCTTGTCGAGGTTGACCTGGGTGTAGATTGTGGTGGAGAATTGATCCCAGTTAAGTTCGGGATGGTTGGCGTCGACGATACCGCGACTGCCGCCGAACACATGGCCGCCATAGCTGAAGGTCTTGGGCACTTGCACTCCTCCCTCCTCAACGGTATAGTGACCATCGACATCCGAAAGCAGACCAATCTTACCGTTGATGTTCACTCGGGCGAGGGTTTGGGTACTGTCGGCATCGTATTTGAGACGGATGCGCGGAGGACCCACGGTGGCCAACGAGCCGCCGCCGTACACGTTGCGGTGAATAAGACCGCCGTTGATGGTGACATTGGTAAATTGAGTCACCGAGCCTGCAGCATTACTGTATTTTTCTACTCCGTTATCTTTGTACATGGTCAAGCCAGAGCCGGCACCGTACACATTGCCACGACCCACCCAATGGAAGTGGTTCAGGTCACTGGTTCCAACCAAGCGGGATGCATAGGCTGGGTTTTTGTATTCATTGCCAATCTCGCCATCGTTGACGACGACATCGGTGCTCCAGCGCACGTGGCCGTCTTCACCACCACCATACACCGAACCATATAAGCGCGGGCTGTTTGCGTTGGGCGTAGCTAACGTGTCTTCACCAATGGTGACATGGGTGTGGTTGACATAGGCCAAGAAGAACTCGGGATAGTAGAAAATGCGGGGTGAGAGGAGCTGCGGCACGTTGGGGGCTGGTTCGCCACGACCGCCGCCGAACACGCTGCCCGTGGGCAGGTCGTCCTTTTCACCATTGATGGTGCCGATTTCACCACCGAAGACATTCACGTAGGTGTGGCCTGAGTTGTCGAGGTAGCCTTTCATTTCTGCTGCGTTCTCTTGGGTCCAATGCTCGCCGTAGCCAGCTTCTTGGTAAACACCCGGACCACTGGCATAGTTGGCCTTGCCCACCGAGGCGCGGTTGCCGCCGCCATACACGTTGCGCACCACATAGCCGCCGTTGATGGTGACAGAAGTATTGTTGTACACCTTGCCAGCCGAGACGCTCGTGATTTCTTTTGTCTCAGAGCCGGTTTGGATGGGTTGGCCTGTCTCTGGATCTACTCCCCATGTGTAAATGGTTTCTTCATAGGTATCGCTGCCTTTGCCACCGCCGTAGATATTGTGTCCGACGAGGCCATTATTGAAGGTGATCTCGGTGTTGTTGTTGACGTGGCCGTTCTCGCCGCCGCCATAAAGGGCACCAGCGATGCAACGCTTAGTTGCATACGTCCAATCACTTATTGTAGGATAGAACTTGTAGACATAGTCTATACCAAGATTATTGGCTTCCGGTTTGTAGTTCTCTGGAGTGGCATTGGGGTCGGTATAGTTGACCACGACCACAGTGCTGTCCACATTGGCGCAGTGGGCGTAGATGTAGCGCGGGCCTGCAATGCCCTTGCCGCCGCCATACACGTCGCCGTTGTCCTTACGGGCTTTCTTGAGGGCATCCTTGGCGTCAAAACTGGTATTGTTGTAAACAACCCATTGATTACCATCCTTGATATAGGGAACCAAAGTGGTTTCTTCTCCAACGGTTTCTTCAACAATGGCAACCCATTGATTACCATCCTTGATATATGGAACCATCTGATTACCTTTTTCAACCCACGGACCTATGAAGTCCTTTCCAGCGATGCCGATACGGCCTCCCTTGACGTTGACGGTGGCGATGCCGGTGCCGTTTTCGTAATCGAACTGGTAAGGCCAGCTGATGTTGAGTGGGTGATAAAATTGGGAGCTTGTCACGGAATCGTGCTTGATGGAGTCGGTGATGTGACCAACAGAGGCCAACTCGCCGCCGCCATAGACGCTCTTCTGGATCCAACCTCCGTCGATGTTGACCTCGGTGTTGCCAAAGACGCGGCCTGCCAAGCCCATAGGCGTGTAGGGGGTGATGGAGGTTGCCGTGGTGTAGTCCGAACTACCCATGCCCGAACCATACACGTCGCGCCAGATGGTGCCGTTCGTAATGGTCACTGTGGCATCTTTGGCCACGGTGCCCAACATGCCACCACCATAGACATTGCCCCTGATTTGGGTGCTGCTGCCGCTCACGTTGACGTTGGTTTTCTTAGCCTTGGCTAACTCGGGCCATACGGGGTTTGGATCACCGTTCAACAGGGTCAAACGACCCATGGAGCCGCCAAAGACGTTACCGCCTATGGTGTTGTCGTAGTAGTGATAGATCGACTCATCGTCGTTGCCGATGATGCCGCCTTTAATGTTCACCATGATGTTGCCATGTTTGTTGTCGGTATTGAGTTGGCCGTATTGCGGGTTGGGAATCGTTTGTTCTGGATGTTCCGGATCGGGGGTAATGGTCGGGCTGACGTTGTAAAGACCTACCGAAGCCAAACGACCTCCGCCGTAGACGGAACCAAGCAAATGGCCGCCAGTCACGTTCACCACGACATTGCTGCCGACGTTACCTGCCGAGAGTGCCAAACCATCGTAGCCACGGCCACCACCAAAAATGTTGCCGTCCCAAGTGGTTTGACCCGTCGTGCCAAGCGAATCGGCACTGAAGTTCACTATGGTGCTGTCGAGCACGTGACCGTCTTGCGAACCACCGAAGATGGAACCGTAGATTCTCGCATCGCCGCTCACGTTGACGATAGCCTTATCGACATTGGCAAAGTTCCAATAGGCATCATTGCCATCCACAACCTTGCCTCGACCGCCGCCATACAAGTAGGCATTCAAGCCAGTACCATCCAAGGGACCAAGTTCGCCGCCCGTCATGGTGACAGTGGCCACACCCGTGGTGTCGGTAGTGAGGTCGCCACTACCCACAGAACCCAACATACCGCCGCCATAGATGCAGTTGTGAATCTTGCCGCCGGAAATGTTGACGCTGGCGTTGCCCGAAACCCATCCCAAGGTATCTGACCTTACATCACCTTGGCCGCCGCCATACACGCTACCGCACAACAAGTTCAAGTCGTAATAAGGTATGTTCAGGCCGGGAATGATGGAATCTATCATCTGTCCTCCTTCACCTTCAACCTTGTGTACACTCATCACGCCAATCTCGCCGCTGACCATGTTCACTTCAGTATGGCCGAGGACGGAAGCCTCTTCGCCGCCGCCAAACACGTTGCCATTGACGGTGACACTTGGCCAATTGGTAAGCGTACTGGGATTAGGATAATCTGAAGGAATAAGGTTGGACATGTTGCTTTCAACGTAGCCAATATTCACCTGTGGGTTAGAGGTAACAGTAGCGGTAGCACCTTTGGCACCGCCATACACATTGTTCCTGATAGGACCATACACAACAGTATTACCATTAACAGTCCTTTCTTTCTTGACGATATGGATCAGATTGATAACAGGAGAGATAGGCGTTTGTTTAATAGTTTGCTCGCCTTGCGTCACAGAGATTGAGTCGGGAGTGTAAGCTGTTATTTGGCCTGCGCCGTAGATGTTGGTGATGTCTAACGGGCATTGTCCTTCATCGTCCATCACATTGACCGTAATGATACCTTCAATGTTGCCATTGACATCGCTGCCTCCAAACACATTGGTGATGGTGCCGCCATAGAGGTTCACGGTGACATTGCCGCCCGTGCCAGCAAGCTGTGGATGCGCCGCCATGAAATCTAATACCTCTTGCGAATAGCCACCAGGGTTGCCTTCTTCATTCCAATCCGTGGGATATTTCTTGATATCGGCAGGATGGCCCTCCGCACCTTCCGATCCACCAAAGAGGTTTCCAACGATGCCGCCATAAACGTTGACGGTGACATTGCCATAATGGGTGGCTTGATGTGAACCGCCATAGAAGTTACCGTAGATGTCAGGGCTTTCGGGATTACATTCAAGCGTGGCGTATATATCTCCAATCTCTGGAGATTCGTTACCACCACCGTAAGTATGACCAATCACGACCGGGCATTCGCCTTCTTTGTTGATCACCAATTCGATGGTGTTGATGTTGCCGTAGCTGTCGCTACCGCCATACAACTCGCAGATGATACCGCCGTTGATGGTTGTAGCAGCTGTGCCGTTGATGTTGGCCGGTGTGGCCTGGTTACCGTAGCCGCCGCCAAACACTTGGTGCATACGACCGCCAAAGATGTTGACGTTGGCATTGGTTTCGTAGCTGTTTTCTGGAGAACCTATTGATGCAGCTTTGCCACCGCCATACACCTTGTAAATGGTGTTTTCGCTGCACAAATACACATTCACTGTGGCCTCCTTGTTGGCATTAGGCAGGTAGTCCACCAAATCGCTGCCACCGTAGACGTTGTAGATGGCATAGTTGATGAATGGATCATCCTGGTTCTGTTGTAACTCGTTCAGCCAAGCAAGGGTATCAGCAGCTGTGCTGCCCTGTGGAAACTCAGGAATGGTCGGACAAGCATCTGCAGTTGTGTGATGCGTCCTAAAAACGTTCACCGTGACATTGCCGTAAGGCGTGCCTTCAAACTTGTTGGCGCCAAACACACTGGCCGTGCCCACGAAAGTGGCATCGCCCTGAACAGTAGAAGCAATGGCATCGCCACCAGGTGAAATCAAAGTGCCCTTACCGATGTTGACCACGGCATTGCCTTTGGTGGTGTTCGTTTCAGAGCCTAAATAGGCACGCTCTCCGCCGCCATAGACGTTACCCTTCAAGGTGCCGCCCATGATGTCGACCCGTGTGTCGCCATACACGCGACCAGCTAATTTACCAGGTGTATAATCCGAAATGAAAGCTGTCGAGTCGTTATGGAAAATGCTTATACTTTCATCGGGGTCATCGCAGCCGTAGCCAGCGCCATACACACCGCCAAATGAGAACGGGTTGTTTGCACCGGTTCCTGCATCCACAATAGAGCCGATGGTACCGCCATAAACTTTGACATAGGTGTCATTAGCCACTGAGCCTTGCTCGGAGCCGCCAACCACCTTATGATATATGGTGCCGCCGTTGATGGTAATGTCGGATGACCATGAACGAGCCATAGAAACCCAGTGGGGACGTTTCAAATCCACCTCACCTTGACCACCGCCATACACGTTGCCGGTGCAGGTTTGTATCAGGTTGCCGTGTTCATCAAATTTGGTCCAAGGGCTTGGGATGGGGGTAGCACCCGCTTGTAAAATAACGACGGGGTCATCATAATCATCGTCAAGTATTGCATTATGTTCTTCCGGCGTTCCGATGATGGGATTGCCACTGATGGTGATGGTAGCCATACCAGTGTTGGGAATAAATGGCGATTTTGCATTAGTACCTGTTCCTGTAGTGGTCCACCAGCCGATGCTGGCCATCTCGCCGCCGCCGAACACGCTGCCTTGATGTCTGGAATTGCCGTCAATGGTAATCGTGCTGTTGGTGACACGACCTGCAAGGATATCCATGTAGTTCTCGATGTCGCCTCGACCGCTGCCGAAGACGTCACCGACACTGTAGAAGGTGTTCAACAGATCTTCCAAAACAGTAGTACCGATTTGGGTTGGGGTGTCGTTGGTGCCAATCACCTTGATGTCGGTGTTGCCATGATCAGCGATAACGAAACCTGTGACCGTGGGATCGAAGACACCGTTCTCGTCCACACCGGTGAGGGCCAAGCTACCGCCGCCATAAATGGAGCCCTTGATGCTACCACCCGTCATGGTGACGTAGGTGTTGCCACCCACACGACCGCAGGTCGGATAGATACGGAATTCATTAACGATTGAATCGGCAGTGTAAGTCACATCCACAAAGTCGCCACTACCCTTTCCGCCGCCATAGATGTTGCCGTCATAACCGGTGTTGCCGATGGTGCCGACGAGGCCACCTTGCATCTTCACTCTGGTGTGGTAATTGACGTGGCCATCTTCGCCACCGCCATACACTTCGCCAAACACCGTACCATTTTGGATGGTGACACTCGTGCTGTCAACGACGCAGTATTTCTTGAAATCGTCAGACTTCATACCCTTACCAGCACCGAACACACTACCGCCGTAGCTAAAATAAATGGTCGTGTCATGTGCGGCATAGCCTACACCAAATGGAGCAAGGGTGTCTCCCGCAGTAATGAAAATACTATTGTTGACATCGCTACCCTTACCGATATTGCCGTTGACGATGGTGACTTTGGCACGGTTCAGGGATTTGCCACCGGTTCCAGTCACGTTGCCTGAGTTATTGCCAGTAAGGGTGTCACCCACCAAAGCCAGATTGCCGCCGCCAAACACGTCGCCGTGAATGGTACCGTTGTTGATGGTGACCTCTGTGGTCTCCATAACGCTACCGGCATACAGGCTGTATTTATCGACATTGCCAACTTTGTATGTACTGATACCAGAACCTCCACCAAACACGTTACCACGTGACATCCAGTATAAAGAGTTGGGATCGTTGCTGCCCACCGAGTTTGCAGCAGCGGAAGGACTCACGAACTCTACGCCAATCTCACCCTTATTCACGGTGACATCGGTGGTGTGGCGCACGTGACCGTCCTGACCTCCACCATACACCGAACCGTGGAGTGTGGGACCATTGCCGGCAGTGCCGCCAATGTTGACTTCTGTGTTGTTGACGAAACTCAACAGCGACTCGATGCTGGCTTGCACGTCGCAGGCAGCTTCAACGAGGCCACGGCAGCCGCCAAACACGGAACCGTATGGAATGTTGTCCTTAATGACATCTTTTGGATCCTTTACATTCTGACTGTTCGCAACGGGCAACATGCCAAGGGTGCCGCCATTGATGTTGATGGTGCATTTTCCACTATTGGCAATGGAGTCGGCCATGGCATTGCCAGTTTCGAGCAGGTTGCCGGCTTGGTCAATAGGATAACCCAAATAGTTACCCTTACCAACCGAAGCGGTATTGCCGCCACCGAAGACGCTACGCACCACATAACCGCTATCGATGGTGATGTTGGTGTTGCCATACACCTTGCCGGAGGTGATGCTATAGACTTTCTGGTTCTGATCATTTGTGTATTTGTCCTTACCCTTGCCGCCGCCGTACACAGCGTGACCAACGAGGCCCATGGTAAGCGTAATGTTCGTATTGTTGTTGACATGGCCGTTCTCACCGCCGCCATACACAGCACCGGTGATGCAACCCAACGCGCTGTAGGCATAACCCTCCTCGTTCATGTAGCAGGCGTACTCAAAGTCTTCCGTGTACGATTTGTAGGTTTCTGGTGTGACATCATTGTTGGGGTATTCGATGCTAATCCAAGTGGTATCAACGTTGGCAAGGTGGGCGTAGGTGTAGGCTTCGCCCGACTTGCCCTTGCCGCCGCCATACACGTCGCCGTTGTCCTCGCGGGCATCCTTGATGGCATCCTTGGGCTTAAAACCGCTTGGGTTGTAGAGCTCCCATTGGCCTTCATTGTTCTGGTAGGCAACCCAATTACCATTATTATCTTTGACGAGGGCAACCGATAAGTTTTCATCGACCTTGACGTATGGAACCAACTGGTTGTTAGTGCCGAATTTAACCCATGGACCCATGAAGTCCTTGCCGGAGATACCGACACGGCCTTTTGTGACGTTGACCTTGGCCTTGCCGGTGTTCGGTTTGTACTTGAACGCGACAGGCCAGCTCAAGTGGTAATTGGTTCCTGACTGGTGTTCAATAGCCGAAAGAGGCAGACCTACCGAAGCCAGCTCGCCACCGCCATACACGCACTTCTTGACCCAGCCGCCATCAATGTTCACCTCGGTGTTGCCTTCCACACGTCCTGCCGCCTTCAACGGGGTCACCTGCATGTTTCCATTAACAGGATGGGTGTAATTGCCTGCACTTGCATTCGAGTGTTCCTCGTCACCACGACCGGCACCATACACATTACCCCAAACAGTGCCGCCGCCAACAGTGACCTTGGCATCAGCAATCACAGTGCCATACTCGCCTCCTCCGTAAACATTGCCACGGATGGTGGTTTTGTTGGTTGTTGCCGTCTGGCTGATGTTAATGGTAGTGCTCCTCACCTGACCCAACTTCGGCCACAGTTTGTTGTACGAGCCGTCCAACAAGGTAAGACGACCCATAGAACCGCCAAAAACGTTGCCGCCGAAGGTATGGTCGGCGTGGGTATAGATGGACTCATGGTCGTTACCGATGCTGCCGCCAGTAATGCTGATGGTGACTTTGCCTCGGTCGCCCGATTGCTGAATCACACCATATTGTGGATTCGGGATCATTTGGCCCTGATTATTCGGGTCTTCAATCTCGGCAGGCTCAAGGTTGATGCCCACCGAGGCCAAACGACCACCGCCATAGATGGAGCCAAGCATGGTGCCTCCAGTGATATGCACATCGACTTTACCGCACACCGCGCCTGCGGTGAGAGCATGACCCGAGAAGCCACGACCGCCGCCAAACACGTTGCCGTCAACGTAGGAATAGCCCCAAGTGCCGATGAGGGTGGTCTTGTTTTCAGCCTGACCCACATTCACCGCCACATCGCCAAGCACGTGGCCGTCTTCGCCACCGCCAAAGATGGAGCCGAAGATGGTGCCGCCGGTGATGTTCACTTCCACCTCGTCCACATTGGTCCAAGTGTTGAACTGGGTACGGGTGTCGCCCATGCCTGCGCCGAAGAGGTAGCATGTGACGGGGTGTCCCTTAATCTGCGCGATGGTGCGCGGCACGCCGAGGGTGCCGCCGCTCATCTCGATGGTGCATTTGCCCTTCACATCGGTGGTCTCGTTGCCGCCATAAACGCTGGTGAGGATGTGGCCTCCCGTGATTTCGACATGGGTGTTGCCGTTCACCTGACCAGCCGAGCGACGCCATACGCCGGGTGCGATGGGATAGTAGCCCGAGCCGCCGCCAAACACGTTGCCGAAGAACGAGTGGCCGTTGGAGCCTTCCATCGAAGCGGTATGATAGTCAGGATTGTCAGGGTCATTGTTCGGGTGAGATGTGCTATCGGCATAATAGTCGTACACATAGTATTTCGTTTCTGTTCCTACCACTTTGCCGTATTCCCAAGCATCACATTCGTGGAACTGGGCGGCAATTTCATTAATATCGGCTTCAACGCCCGATTGCACTGCATTAATGGCTTGTGTCCACTTTTCTTCAGAATAAGGTGCGTCAAACGTACCCGCCAAAACGCCGTTAATCTCTTCCTTGGAAACAAGTCCAGTGCCAATCTGTCCGCCCATAATCTTCACATAGGTGTCGTTCAACACCAAGCCATTCTCGCAGCCACCATACACCGATGCGGTGACTAAGGGTGATGCACCCGATGTTGGGTTGCTGATTTCGAGATAGGTGCTGCCCACCACGCCCATTGCAATGGCTTTAGGATAAGTGATGGAGTCGCCCAAGCCTTGTCCGCCGCAGAAAATCCAGCCACGGTCGTCGTCATCGGGGTTGTGGTCGCCCCAAGGCATCAGCGATCCGAGAAGTCCGACATTGCCGCCGCTCATTTTCACGGTGGTCAAGCCGGTATTGGCTTCGCAAGCCGTGGGAACGGGCACTTTGGTCCCCGTATGTGGTCCAACTGTATAGGTAATCGTATCAGAAGCCGTGAAGATGCCCACCGAGCCCATTTGGCCACCGCCATAGATGCTACGCTCGATGGTGCCGCCCGTCATATCGACGGTGGCGTTGCCCGCCACCAAACCGGCAATCACTTCCGTTTCGAAGCCCATGCCGCCGCCGTAGACGGAGCCTTCGACGTGGCCGGCCTTCATGTTCACATTCGTTTCTTTCTTCACCTGCCCGTAGGAGCCGCCGCCATACACATTGCCTATCACCTTGTCGGTTGCATTGCCTATTTCGACATTCACCTCGGTATTGCTGGCAGAGGCATACTGCGTCAAAGGAGCAAGCTGGTCGATGATGCCACGGCCTGCGCCGTAAACGTTGCCGCCGTAGAGAGACCCTGCTGCCGCACCACTACTCACCACCTCGCCGATGGTGCCGCCATAGATGTTCACCGTGCATTTTGAATTGCCGGGATTATAGTCTGTTGGAGGCGGGCCTACTGTGGCCATTGAACCGCCACCATACACATTGCGGTGGATGGTGCCGCCATTGACCGTCACATTGGTGTTCAAAGTGACCGAACCTGCCGAAGGGCAGTAACTGTCGGGTTGGCCATCGCCGTTGGAGTCGTACATATCGGCACCACGACCGGCGCCATACACATTGCCGCGATAAGCCCATTTAATGATAGAATCTGCTTCAGGATATGTGGCAGGAACAACGTATGCCTCGCCGATTTCGCCCTTGTTGACAGTGACATTGGTGTGCCAACGCACATGGCCGTTGTCGCCTCCGCCGAACACCGCGCCTTTGATGACCGGTGCGGTTGACACATCAGGGTCGCCGATGTTGACTATGGTCTTGTTGGTATAGCCGAGGAAGAAGTCGCGGCTGTAGTCGTAACGCGGGTTCAAGTTGATGGTTTTGAAGACAGTACCCTTCGACGATCCGAAAACAAAACCATTATTGTAGCCATCGCCCGGATAGCCAGTAGTGCCAATGGTGCCGCCGTTGACGGTGACGGTGCAGATGCCGCTGTTCTCGTAAGGCTCTTCGGTAGGCTGAATGCCTTCACCAGTCAACTCGCCATAGCCCATGTAACTGCCCTTGCCCACCGAGGCCAAGTTGCCGCCGCCAAACACATTGTGAAGAACCGTGCCGCCATTGATGAAGACTTCGGTATTGCCATACACCTTGCCTGAAGTGATACTGCGCTGCGGTGACGGTGCCAAATAGGAGCCTGGATGCTCAGGATCCATCAATGCGACCATATAAGTGCCTGTGCCATCGCCGCCGCCGAAGACCGAACCTCTGACGAGGCCGTCGGTCAGCGTAACCTTGGTGTTTTCGTACACCGTGCCGTTCTCGCCCGAACCATACACCGAGCCTACGATGACATTGGGTGTGTTATTGTTGTAAACATTGCCAGTGGGAGGTGCAAAGTTGACATTGACAAACGTTTCTTTCACGATGGCCATTTTTTCCATTGTGCCCAGCGGACCCACGTCACCGCGAGCCGAACCGAACACGTTGCCGCTCAAGGCAACAGGTGCCGCCACGGTGCCGATGTGGCCTCCACGAATGTTGACTTCCGTCTTGCCAGTGGTCACAGGAACATTGTTTGCATCGGTAATCGTAGTGTAGGTCAATTTGTAAGGCCAGCTGAGGGCGGCTGAGGTGTTGGTGTTGGTATGTGCTTCGGCAATCGTGAACGAACCCACCGAGGCCATGGCGCCTGCGCCATACACAGTGCGGCTGATGTAGCCGCCATAGATGTTGACCTTGGTGTTGCCTTGCACCACGCCTGCCAAGGGGTTGTAGGCCCATGTGGTGTCAGCCTGATCCGTGCCAGGATTTGCAATACTTACAATATATTGGTCTGTACCGCAACCTGCGCCGTACACGTTGCCACGGAAGGGGAATTTCTTCTCCTTTTCGTCAGCAGTCATGGCTGCATACTCATTAGCCGTGCAGCCGATGGTGTCTCCAAACACGTTGACGACGGCTTCCAAATAGGTGTGGCCGTTTTCGCCTGAGCCATACACCGAACCGTTGATTTTGGCATTGCCGGAAAGGTTGGAGACTGCGCCAGTTTCAGGATCGACGGTGCCCGTACCGATATTGACCTCGGAATAGGCCACGTAGGTCACATAATCGAGGAAATTGCCCGGTTCGGCAATCTGGCCTCGGCCCGAACCGAACACCATGCCGTTGTTGTCGCCGTTGGTGCCGACTTCGCCGCCCGTGATGGTAATCGTGGCATGACCATGGCCAAGGTAGGGATGTGTGGGATTGACCACTTCGGAAGCATCGTAAGTACCCACCGAAGCGATGGCACCGCCGCCATACACGTTGTGAAGCACATGGCCGCCCGTCATCTCCAAATAGGTGTCGCCAAACACGCGGCCTGCAGTGATACTGAGGTTAAGTGTGTTGTTATCCTTGTATCGAGTCGTGCCGCCGCCGCCTGCAAACACGTTGCCATGCCAGCCGCCAATAGTGGCAAGGCCGATGGTGGTGGGCTTGGACGAGTCGGTCTCTTCGATGGTGACATGGGAATCGCCCTGCACGTGACCGTTGGCCGCGCCCCCATACACGTTGTTCAAAATGGTGCCGCCATCCACAGTGACGTGGGTGTTGCCCACGTAGGCCAAATCAATCGCCTGATGCAGTGGGTCGATGGTTCCACCATTCCCGACCCTACGACCAGGGAGACCACGACTGCCGCCGTACACCTCGCCGTTGTTGAGGCCATCTGAACCGGGAGAACCGATAATGCCGCCACTGATAGTTACGGTTGCGAGACCTGTGCCTTCAACAACTCCAGTAATGGCATGGTTGGCATCTTCCGTAAAGGTGCCCACCGAAGCGATAAGGCCGCCGCCATACACACGGTTGTAGATTCTCGCATTGTCTTGGACGGTGACGTATGTGTTGCCATACACACGGCCAGCGGTGTAACAATACAACGACGAATTGAAATCGGTGCCCTTGCCGCCGCCAAGCACATTGCCTCGGGTAATCTCGCGGCCCACGCCAAACTCGTCTTCAGCCGTTTCGGAATCCTTGTCGGCAAGCTCGTAGGATGCGCCCATGTACTCACCAATATTTGTAGTGATGCCAGAAGCCGGAACTGTATATTCACCTGCGCCATGCAACGGTACGCCGCCTATGAGGGCATTGCCACCTACAATGACGTTGGTGCCTTTCTTCACATGGCCGTTCTCGCCGCTGCCGAACACGTTCAGCACTTGGGCATTGCCATTGATGGTAACCTCGGTGGTATCGACAAAGGAATATGCACTCAAATCATCACCCGAAAAGCCTCGGCTCGAACCGAACACCCAGCCCTCATTGGCGCCAAGGTACTTGAAGGCCGAGTCGACATAATCCTCTTGGGACATATCAGGCTTGTGATAATAAGCCCTTGCGCTGTCCAATTCAGCAGAGGTTGGATTGGTAAGGTCGGTTTGCTTTGGTCCGATAAGGGCTTTGCCCGTGACGGTGACGACGGTATGTCCACCGGAAGTATAGGTGGCCACACCGTTGTTGGCGGTATAGATACCCACCGAAGCCATGTTGCCGCCGCCATACACCGCACGGCGCACCACGGCATCGCCTTGGATGGTGACTTCGGTGTTGCCTTGCACGCGACCTGCAACGACGTCAAAGATAGGTACGCCATTTACGGGGTCGATAGAAAAGCCATTGCCGCCGCCATACACATTGCCATATTCGACACGTGTTGTGAGTTGCACGTCTTTGTCAACCACACGATGCTTCAATCTCAGCGTATCGCCGATCGTGCCGCCATTGACGGTGACGGATGTGTTCTCGGTCACTTCGCCGATGTTGCCACCGCCATAGACGTTGCCTTCGATTTTGACCTGAGCCGATGCGATGCCAGCAGTCATCATCATGGCCATGAGGAGGATTGTTTTCCGACTTGCTTTCATAACTCTTGTTCTCAATATGTGTGTATTGCTTGTCATCTCTTTATGATTGTTTTATCTTCTTGAGTTCCTATTGTTGTTTGCTCTCCTGCCTCTTCCACTTCCACTGTCACTTCCACTGCCACCGTCCCGGCCATAATACGCGGTCACTATAGCATTTCCAGTGCCCATGGTAAATCTGGTGAAAGGCAAATTAGCATTTTCTATCACTGCAGTTGGTTCATTGCATGTCCAATTAACAAACCCTTGGGAAGGGATGGCCTGAATGGTTACAGTAGTACCTTCGGGTATCGAAACAGGATGACCAGGCTGATAGTACACGCCATTCACCTTGAATTGAACTCCTGTTTGTTCAGTAGTCATGGTAAGGGTGTGAACGTGCTTGAAATGCGCCGTCAAAGTGGCACTGGCCGTACCCATGGTAAAGGTGGTGGTGGACGAGTAAATATTGCTCACCGTCGCTCCTGCCGCTGCTCCTGTTTCATCGATGCTCCAATGGTCAAAGACATATTCATTGCTGACGGGTGTGGCCACTACCCTCACAGAAGCGGTCTCCGCCACCCAAATAGGATTAGAATAGGTCACTCCCTCTACCGTGAAAGTGCCCGCTCCGTCAGGAACGGGTTGAACGGTAAGGGTGTGAGCTGGCACCGCCTTGAAACTGCCCGTCACGGTGGCATTGGCCAAACCCATAGTAACGTTGGTGGAAGCCAATGAATCATTGCCCATGTAAGCTCCTGCATTTGCTCCCGCTTCATTGATGGTCCAACGGTCGAAGACAAAGCCTCCATCCTGTGTGGCTGCTTCTGGTATGGCTAAAACCCCCACATCCACGTATTCGCCGAGTTCAAGGTTATAGACGCCGGTGATGGCCTGATTGCGCACTTTGATAGTGCCGCCGCCTTGTTGGTTGTTGTTGTTATTGCTGATTACGGGTAGGTTCACGGTCAAGATGTGCGTGTCAGGTACGACAACCACTTCGGTGCTACCTGTGACGCTGCCTTCATTGCCGCCGCCAAACACGCTGCCCAAGACATCGACAACGCTGTAATCCGTACCATCGCCAATAATCACCTTGGGATTGCTGGTGACATCGCCTTTGTTGCCGCCGCCAAACACGTTGCCTACAAATCTCTCGTCGTCTTGGATGCCATCAAGGTAATTGAATCCATCATGTGCGCCACCGATTTCGGCTTTGATGATATTCACCTTGGGATAGAAACCATCAGGGTTTAAGGGGTTATAGGGGGTGTGGTTGCTGGCGCCATAGACATTGCCGATGAAAAGGCCGCAATCATTTTCCATGTCCTCCACATTGACGGTGATCCTGCCCTCCACATTGCCGTTCTGGTCGCAGCCGCCAAAAAGTTCACCGATGGCGCCACCATACACATTGATGGTGATATTGCCGCCTCTGCCTCGCCAATCTCTACCTAATGCCAACTGTGTAGCCATATATTCTCTTAGTTCTAGCAAAGTATCCTGTTGAATCAGAATCATTGCATCCAGCTCCTCTTGAGTGGGGAAGCGTTTCACGTCGGCTGCATAGTCAATATCACCTTGGCATCCGCCGTAGAGTTTGCCGATGGTGCCTCCCGTGACGTTGACGGTAATGTTGCCATAGACCGTGCCCAAGCGGCAGCCGCCGTATGCGGAATGGTATGACTCTCTTTCTTCGCAGGTGAAGTTGAGCACCAATTCGCCATACTGGTCGGCCATGTTGCCACCTTGGAAGAAGTAGCCGATATCCAATGCGCCGCATTCGCCCTCCGTTTCGAGGTCTTGTTCGATGTTGATGCAGTTGCCCAATCGGTTGGAACCGCCGAAACACCAACCGACAATGCCGCCCTTGATTTGGCTATAGGTATGATGTATATGTTCATTAACACCGACATTTGCCGCCTTCAGAAGGCCATTGCCGCCGCCAAAGATGTAGTCGAAGCGACCGCCGTCCACCACGGTGTTTGTGCTTATCGCGTCAGCAGCGTTGCTACCGCCATACACCCTTTCGATGGTGTTTTCGCAACCCCAAATGTGGACGTATGTCACTTTTTCCGAAGTCACGCTACCGCCTTCAGGAGCATAGTTGGACTGGTTGCCGCCGCCAAACACATATTTGATGGCGTATTCACGATCATCGGCCATATAGTCGACCGAGTCCGTATGGGTGTGGTTCGTCTGATACACATCCACAAAAACTTCGTCTTGAGGCGAGCCATTGAGGTTGTTGCAACCGAAGATGGAACAGTCGTCAAAACTGGCTTTGCCCGTATAGGTTACGCCGTCAGTACCAATACCGCCGACTGCGACGTACACCTTGCCATATACCATAGCTGCCACGGGGTTTGGCCCTTCCTTTACACCCAAGCCGCCGCCATACACATCGCCGTGGATGGTGCCGTTGTCGATATGGATGTCGATGATGTTATCAACAATGGTAGCACCCTGACTGTTGGTATTGACATTGCCCAAGGCCGAGCCGCCATAGAGGTCGCCATACAGATGCGGATAGTCCCTGTGGATTTCAACAGGAGGTGTGCCCGATTCGTCATACGTAACTTTGCCGAAGTTGATGGCAATATCGCCACCTACAGTGGTGGGCTGACCGTAGCCTCCGCCGTGGACATTGGCCTTGTTTTCAGCGTCAACGCCGATGGTGCCACCTGTGATGTCGATGGCCACATTGCCCGAAACATGACCTGTCGAATTGCAGCCGCCGTAAATGCCCCTGCCCTCATCGCCATTCACATTACCGGCTGACATCCCGATAGAGACATTGCCTGTGACAGAGGCTTCGTTGCCGCCGCCAAAGACTCTCTTGGTAATGGTGGGGCCGGCTCCGTTTTGCGTCTGGGCATTCGCCGAAAGGCCCAACAGCAAGAGGCTCGAAACTATAATAAAACATGGAAGATGCTTATTCATGGTTTTCTGTTTCTTGATCATTGTTGTATTCTTGGGTTGCGTCATGTCTTTCAATTAGCTTTGTTATGGTTCAGGTGTCTCGAATTTCACGTTTTCGCCGTAGCTTGTACCGATACTGTTTCTCGCGTAGGCACGAACATAATATTCTTTTCCTCCTTCAAGGCCTGTCATCTGTAGTTCTGTAAATGCACCAAGACCTGGTTCGTCGGCAGCTACATGGTTGTCGCCCACAATCGGGTCGGGGGTTCTACCCCAGCAGATGCCACATTCGAGGAGGTCGGTACTGCCTAAACCTGTCACATTACCGCCACAGGTGGCCGTATTCTCGTTGATACCGCTCACGTTTGAGGTCGCCACCGTAGGCCGCAGGCCTATCAATATGTCGGTACCACCGTTCACCACGCCTAAATCGCCGCCGCCAAAGACATCGCCGTTTACAGTAGTCTTTGTGCCGCAGACGCGGACCATACCCTTGCCCGTGATTGCAGTTCCCGCGCCCAAGCCGCCGCCGTACACATTGCCAGTTGTAACGTCGTAGTCATCACTCGAAACGATGACCTGCGAATCGCCGCCCACGGTGCCAGACACGTTGCAGCCGCCGAAGACCTTTGCCGTATTTAGGCCACCCTCCACAATGACGAGAGTGTTGTTGGTCACACCGGCGCTCCTGCAACCACCAAAAATGTGGTCGGTTACCTTGGGAGTTGTTACAACAGGCTCGCCTATTCCGTTGGGCCGGTACAAGCTGCGCAGGTGTACCATGCTGCTGAGGTTGGTAGAGTCGTTATAGCGAACACTTCCCGTCATCTGGCCCAGGTTGCAACCTCCATAGATGGTGTCGACCTGACCTCTCAGCACAATGATGTCGGACAAAATGTCCAAGGCACCCTTGTTGTTGCCGCCGAAGATGGTACCCACTTGGCTGTAGGCCCCTTCTCCGGTTATCAAATTCTGCACATTGACGAACACGGTGATACGGTCGAGCACGGTGACACCGTTTCCGCCGCCATACACCGTATTAATATATCCGCCCGTATTCGCACCACCTTCAGCATCGACGTGCACATCGACGAAGGTGTTGGATTGCACGGGTTGGTCGGTAACGTCGCAGTATTCTTCAGGAGTATAGGGGTAGTCACCATTGCCGCCGCCGTAGACAGTCCAAATCTTGGGCTTGCCACTAATGCTGACGTATGTCTTCACACCCATAAGCTTCAAGTTAGTTTGCATGTCAGAGGCTACGTCATAGTTGTTCGAACTGGGATAGACACGGTTGGTGATTTGTGCCACCTGTCCCGCGCGGTCGTTGCCGCCATAGAGGGCGCCATCGCTCACATGGCCTTCCTCATCATAGCCAATGCTGCCGCCCGACACCTTCACCTCATTGCTGCCGAAGATGGAGGCGCGGTTGCCGCCGCCATACACGTTGCCCCGCACCGTGCCGCCCGTCATGAGTATCGAGGCGAAACCCCTGAACGTGGGATAAGAGTTTTCGCCGATGGTCTCGTTGATGAAGCCTACACAGGCCAGGTTGCCGCCTGCATAGACGTTGCCTTTGACGAGGACATTATCGCTTACTTTCACATGGGTCTCGTTATGTGTCGGGATTTCCATGCCCACGAAATTGTAACCCGGAGTGAAGTCGAGGCCTTCGATGTAATGCAAACCATCGTTGCAATGGTAATAACCGTTGGAACCGGCGAAAAGGTTGCTCACAATCGTGCCGCCCGAAGCATGAACGTAGGTGGCGCCTTGTGTAGCCTGCTTTTGTTCATTGGTCAGATTGCCTTCGGTGAAAAGTCGGGTGCTACCTACGTCGCCGCTGATGTTGCAGCCGCCATATACGATGCCCACATGTCCGCCCATGATTTCCACCCAAGTGCTGTATTTCACGTTACTCATCTGGCAGCCGCCATAAAGGTAATCGACGAACATATTGTCGCTCTCCAACACCACATGGGTGCCATAATAGATGGGAAGCGGATCGCTTCCAATATAGTTGGAGCCGAAGTTTGTGGCGATTGGACCAGAGCCAGGATTACTATTGGGGGCATCATCGGGTTCATTGGCCAGCATGTCGCCAGCGTTGCCGCCGCCATACACAGTGCCGATGCCACCCTTTGTCAGGGTGAGAGTCGGAAGACCGCTCATAGATGCTTGGTTGTTGCCACCGAAAAGGGTACGCACGTTGTAGAGGCTCGTGCCATTCCATTGATAACCTTCATCGTTGGCATGACTAATGATAGATGCGCAATCGACCAGCACATTGGCCTTGCTAACATCCTCCATGTTGCCACCGCCAAAGACGGTGTCGCACATGCCACCTGAGATGATAACGTCCGAAATCGCACCTCTTACCTTATTGCCGCCACCGAAGACGTAGGCAATGCCGAAAGTGCGGCCAATGCCATCATAGCTATTGCTCGTTTTGGTTCGGACAATCTCGACATGGTGTTTTCCAGCGTTTTGCAAGCCGCCAAAGTTGTTGCCGCCAAACACGGCGTAGGCAATGCCGTTATCGAAAATAATGGAAGTACCGTCGGTATCATCATCATCGTTGGTGATAAAGGCATTCTTGGCACCGCCAAAGATGGAGTCCACCTTGACGGCGTCGTTGGTCACGATGATGGAGGTATTGACGAGGCGAGGAATCGCCAAAGTGTCGGCGTCCGATCCTGTGTTGGTGAATGCGGAGGTGCCTACCGTATTGAAGCGTGTCATGAAACTTACACTGTCACCAGGAACCACAATGACTGTATCGTAATCGTTTGAGGCCTGCACAAACTCCCGTCCATGGTCGCTGTAAGCATAATAGCCATTGCCGCCGCCATACACGTCGCCTACTCTGACCTTGGAGGAAGCATTGCCATTGTTATACAATTGGGAATAGCTACTTAAATTAGCTTCCGCATTAATGCCCAAGATGATGGTCGCGGTGGCTTTGTCTTGCGGGTTCGTGGCAACCGTGTCCAACACCGAACCGGCAATGTCGTTGCCTCCATACACGGCAACAATGCTATCAGTGTTGATGATGACCACCTCAGTCTTGCCGCCCACGTTGGCCATACGGCCTCCGCCAAACACGGCACCGTAAACCAAAGCTGTAGGTTCGGCAAGAGTCGTGAATGATTGCGATTGCCCTGATGATTGGCAGTTGGCAATCACTTGGTAGTCGTATGTCGTACTATACTCCAAACCAATGATGGTGTAGGTTACGTCGCTCGTTGAAGCCGAAGTCCACTCCGACTCGCCCTGCTTTTTCCACTGCACCGTATAGCTGTCGGCAGTGTGCGTCCACGAAACGATGACACCATCGTAGGTGACGTTGGCCGAGAACACTGGATTTTGGCACGGCGTTTTCACCGTCACCTGGCAAGAGGTGGTTTGCGAAGAACTATAGTCGTCTTGGTAGATGACGGTAAGCGTCAAGGTAGCATATTTGTGTCCGTCATTGTTCGGGGTACTGTAAGTGAGCGTCGGAGTGGCGGTATGCTCGCCGCTTAGTGTGAGGTAATCCGCGCCTTCGCCCGAGAGGGACCAATTATAGGTTACATCTGAAGGACTATTGATTGAATTCGTCGGTTGATGTTCATTGTCGCTGCCGTAGGGATAATAGTAAGTATGGTGCAAAACCGTATGAGGTGTTGCCAATGTATCGGTTACCTCATCGAAATCATACTTGTGGTAGGCAGGAATATACGAGAATGGTTCAATTGTAGCAGAGAGGGGTGCACTTTGTCCAGATTCCAATGTAATATCATCCAAACTGGCCAAACCGCCATTGGTTGGGGAAGTAATTTGCATGGCAAACGGTGTGTCCGTCACGCGGTGGAATCGTCCAGAGTTTTCAGTAATCACATAGGTGTATTCCGTTGACAACCTCCATTGACCTCCAACACATTCCACCCAATAGACTTCCCAGCATTGCCCATCACCCCAACTGTAGGTGCAATCATATTCGGTCAAGATACCATTATGCTGGTGTCCACGGGCAATACCTGCGCCATCGGGCCAGTTGTCGTAGTCCCAGTCATAGAAGTAGTAGTTATGGTCGGTATTATTGAGCAGATAGACCGGAGGCTTCGATGCAGAGAGCGTCAACGCGCCGCCATGCTCCAAGGGAGCGGAGAGGAAGCGGTATTCTCCTGCGTCATCGATGAAATAATAGTTGTGGTTAGTGCCGGAGAGATTGATTTCGCGGCCCGAATACCAGAGGCAGTCGGGACTGAATGTGGTGGCATCCTGAAGCACATAATGGTCACCCTGTTTCACATGTTCTAAATAATGGTCTGTGTTATCTAACACAATTTCACCCCCCACCAACCTGTATATGGTCTTCTTGATGACAAAGGGTTTGTCCTTCGTTTGGGCATTGCCCGCGATGGCGAAGAGCAAGAGGCAGGCCACGGCACATCGCCGCGCTACACCTATAATATTAATAATGTTTCTTCTCATATCCGAATGATTATTGTTTGGCAAGTTGTGTTTCTTCATTTCTATTCTCAATTACCTCCGCTGTTCGTGCCCGTGCTTGTTCCCGTATATTTTCCATTAATGATCACATTGGTGTTGCCACCGACAAGGCCCATGTTGCCGCCGCCGTAGATGTTGCCGAAGACCTTGGTTTTGCCAAAGATCTTCACTTCGGTGTTGCCTGTGACGAGGCTCTCGTGACCTCCGCCGAAGACGTTGCCGCTATCCGGTTTCAGCACGCCATTCACATAAGATCCGATGGTGCTTTTGCCTTCGATGGTGAGGGAGACATTGCCACGGACTGTGCCAAGGCTATCGAGGGATATTTCCGTGTAATAACAGGGTTTGCCGTTAATCGTGCCACTCGGGTTGCTCGTGCTCAGTGAAGGATCGTTCGTCCAAGTATATTCGTCGTAGGTACCTTCCTTCTGAGGGGTGATACTTCCCGTGTAAAGGTCAATGACGGGTACTTGTTTGTCCTTTTTATAGATTTGTACTTTAGGGATGCTGGCCGAATAGCCCCCTCCGAATGCCGATCCTCTCACTTCCGTGTCGGTCAACTTGGATGTGACATTCCCGTTGACACCACCAAGATTGCCCGCGCCATAGAAGTTGCCTAACACAATGCAACTGTCAAGAGTATTGTTGACCTCGCCTGTGTTGGTGGCTGCATACTGAGCTGCATAGAAATAGGTTCGATTCACCGCACAATCGTAAAACGTCCCTGTCGAAACATTAATCAGCTCCATATCATAATTCGCCTGATATCCAGTGGCTGCATTTCGATAGGCACCCGGTGAATAACTGTTGATATGGCCGCCAGTTGAGCCATTTCCGTTCCAATCGAAGCCATTGTTATTATAATAAGTGCCGTCGGTGCGAGTGTACTGCACATAGTTGGTGCCACCATTGCCAGCGCCATAGTAAACGCCGAAGGTCGTACCTGTTGCACTCGTCGTTACCGTTTTGCCAGAGGTCATGTCGCCAAACTTGGGACCGCCACAATATTTGTTCACCAAACTATTGTCGATAGTCACGTCAATGCTACCTGTAACCTCATGACCCATCATAACGCCTCCACCATAAAACTCATAGATGACGGAATGGTTGATTTTGAAAGTGACATCGCCATTAATACCTTCCTTGCCTGCAGCAGCCACATGGCTGAACCAACCGCCATCGATATAGCAATGCGGGTTGTCGGCATATGGCGTGACAGATTCATTGAAATTACCACTTAAATAGAGGCTCTCGAACCTGCCACCAATGACATTGACCGCACAGTGACGGGTTGAATAGTTGTGACTGTTGTTGACGTGCGCCCCAGGCGTAAAAGAAAGCATTTTCAAATTGCCACCGAGGATGATATAGGTGATTTTATCAGGTTTATTAGTATTTTCTGCGCCAGTCGTACCCCTGACATACTGGTCGAAGATTCCCCCATTGAGAATGATGGGGCATTCCGTGGTGCGTCTATTGCTAAACTCGAACTGGCCAAAACGAATCAAGGCGGTCTCTGTCACCTCAAAATGTCCCTTGGGATGATAACAGCCAAGCGAGTAGTATTGCGTGGAACCGTCTTTCTTAAGGCCAAGACCTATTTCTACAACAGGCAGAAAATCGAAACGTATGGGACAAATTTCAAATCGTGAAACGCCCTTTCCCAACTGCCACTCCAAGCAGTAGTCGGGTTCGTTGTCTAAGTCGAAGTCGGCACTCATGATGGTGAAACGACGGGAAGGATTCACATTCCAATCACCAGTGCAGTACTGATGGTTACCCACAAGCACAAGGGCATTGTCAAAAACAGTTCCGCTATTTTGGAGATAGGATGTCGCAACATCGTAAATCTTTCCAGTACGAATAGGTTGTCCGTTACCAAGAGTGGATGGACGAGTGCCGGCAGGCTCAAAAGCCGTGCCCGGACGGTTTTCTCGTATTGTAGTTCCACCAGTATTGGAGCCGCTATTCTTTTCAACCAAATAATCAAGATCGACCCTGTCGTAATAGTTGTCGCCATTGCCTAAATAGACCGCCTTGCCCCAATGGGCTTTAATTTCAATGGCAGTGACACCGTTAGGCACATAGTAGTAGCCGCCTTGGGCAAAAGTGCGATGCATGTCCTTCTCGGTGCAATTACGGTCGGCGAAGTTGTAGCCAGATTCCCAATTCTGAACAAACTCGCCTGTTGTACCGCCTGTTACTGAAGTAATATCCCATCCCGTCACCACATAATCCTTGTAGTTGCCTGCATATTTTTCAGTCCAGTCCGTGCTGTTGGGATTGCCGAACACATTATTATAATAGGGTAGCTGAATCTTGCGGTAGCAGAAGTCGCCGCGCAAGGTGTCCATATCCGTGATATTGATTTCCAAAGGCGTTGTAGTGGTCGTGATGCCCGTAGGAGCATGGTTACCTGGATTGACTGTGACAGACACCTTACCCATTTTCTTGCCTTCCCATTCGTTGGCCGATTCGCGCCATGAGGCATCAGCATCGATATTGATTGGAGAATGGTAATAGCCGAAAGGTTTCAAGATGGGGAAAGGCGCCACACTGCGGTCGAGCACCCACTTGGCCATGAGTGTGGCATCTTTGGCCACTGCCTGAACATCTGTGGTGGACATGGTGGAAGGAGCTTGCGGCGCACCCACCCACCAGCCACACAACTCGCGGTTGCTGTTGAGCAAGTAACGATGGAACTCATAGCGGGTGAGGTATTCATACTTGGCAGGCCATGAGCAGTTGTAAATATGAGTGGTTGAAGGTTCCTTACCTTCAGGGAAAGAACAACTGTCACTATAGAAGTTGTAGTTGTTGATGGCGTAGTATCCATCCGAAATATCAGCCCCACGACCACCTCCATTAATGATTTTCTCTCCGCCATATACGGGCCAAACATTGCTTCCAGCCGTAATGTCGCCATAAAACATGCAGTTGACCACCATTGTGCGGAGCTTGGTGTATTTGCCATCGACAACCTCGGCAGTGCTGGCAAAAGTGTTGTTGCCAACAATGCCTGCGGCATAACCCGAGCTACTCACATCGGCATAGCTGAAGCAATTCACCACGCGCGAGTCGTCCTCTAAGCTGCCAACAATTCCACCAGCGCAGCTGCCAGTAGTAGTAACTGTTGGATGAGTACCCGCTGGGAAATCTGGGCTATTGGGCAGAATACCACAGTTATAGATGCGGCTATAGCCCTTGGCTGTGCCAGCAATAGCACCCACGGCATCGGCAGAACTGCTGATATCGACATTCTTAAGTGTAACATTCTTCACCGTGCCGCCATCGACAGTGTTGAAGAGTGCATGCTCCAAGCCAGTGATGACGCAGAAGTTGCCATCAAAATTGCCAGAGAAATCTTGTGTGATTTCAGAGGTAGAACTGAAGTCAAGAGTTGTGGCGGTCACTTTGTAACATGCCGAAGCACCATCATCATTGACTGTCTCAATAAAAGGAACAACATCATCTTGCGATTCAATGAGATATGGATCTCCTAAAGTACCAGAGCCATTAAGACCTTGTTCTATATATGTAGTGGTCGGTGTTGAGTTGCTGTAGTAAGAAGCGGTGGCTATAGCCGTAACAGTGATGGGAAAATCCTCATAATTATAGGGGATGGTCTGACCCGATGGGACAGATGGTGAAGTGCTGGTATTGGGAGTATTTGGGATACCATTGCCTTGCGCAATCTCATAGTAAATAGTCACGCCCGTATTGGGAAATTCGCAGGTAATGACGAATCCCCCACCCGAGCGGCGAATGTTAACACCCTCACATTGAAGGGTAACCGTTCCTGTACCCATTGCAGAATTGATCATATTCTCCTTCACAGCAATGGCGTTGATGGTTTGACCACTAACCTCGTCTCGTAACGGCTCGGAATAAATGGGAGAAGAACCCACGACAGGAGTGCCGTTAATCTCATAGTAAATGGTTGCACCTTCAGTGGCACTGGTGATAGAGACGGCATTGCTGCCGTTGTTCTGAATAGTTGGGGTGGCCACTTGGGTTATGGACAACTCTGCAACATTTGAATTGTTATAGTTTGGTGTATGGACGGCGATGGCTTTCACCGTGCCACCCGTAGTCACACCAAAAGGAGTGCCTGTATACTGAGTTGTTCCAGATTGACCAGGAACGGGGGTATCGCCGTTGGTGGTGTAATACATGGTGGCTTCTGCATCGTCACAAGCGAGCGTAACCTGTTGGGTGCCATTGTCGAAGCTGAAGGTAGGCATGTAGCAGTTCAACATAATGTTCTGCTGTCCCATATCGGAATTAATCCAACCCTCTTTCACTGCAATGGCTTTGAGGGGTTGGTTCGACTGCGCATAAGGGAACTCGAATGGAGCAGTGTACGGATTGTCGCCAATGGAAGGTGTGTTTTCCGCACCAATGGAGTAATAAATGGAGGCACCCGTTGTACTGGTAATGGTGACCTCATTGGTGTTAGTGTTAAGGGAGAAAGTTGGTGTGGCTACCTTTTGGAGATTGTATGTGGTCACATCGGATAAGAAAATGGATTTCACCGCAATTGCATTAATGGTGCAAGGCGATGTGCATGAAACGGGTCCATTATATTGGGTCGAGCCAGAAGTCGGTGTGCTACCGTCCAAAGTGTAATAAATGCTGACACCTTCGGTTCCACAGGTGATGTTAATCTCTTGGTTAACATTGTCGTATGTAATTTCGGGGGCTTCTACTTCGACATCGGCTATTTCAATATACCAGTGAGCATAGTTGTTGTTTTGCCCTCTGTCGTTGTATATACCAATTTTCTTACCGTTACTAAGGGAATTGCTATAATTTTTCTCAGGGCTCAAACTGGCACTTTTGTTATAATAATAGCTTATCTCCAACTTAGGCATAATCGCATAGGCACTATAGGCATCTCCTTTAGCATTCAAAATCATGAATTGGAATCTGTTCTCGGTGTCTCCCGTTTCAGTCCCATCATGTACATAAAGCTGCAATTTGTCAGCTTGCTCATTTCCATTTGCTGTTCCAGTAAACTTCAGGTATTTGCCAGTAATGGCATTCACAATATAATAGTACTTGAGGTTAGGAATGGTATTGTCAGAAGCGGCTTCCATAAAATACCATATCCTTTTGTCGTCATTGACATTAGAAACGGTAGCGTATGGGTCCGAAGCATCGTCTGCGGACATGTAATATGTAGATGAAGAAGCATTGTGAATATAGTAGTAATGCTTTTCGCTGTTGGTAGAGTTAGTAAAAGGATGAGCCCATGTCACAGAGTTCCTTGCCACGATATTCCATTTGGAGTTACCGTCAGGGGAACCACCCCAATTACTACTTTTAAAGTATCTGTCATAGGGAACATTACCGCTTTTTTTGTTTACCCAATAATTACCATTTCCGCTCTTTGGGTAGAAAATCCATTGACCTTCGCTGCCACCGACAGAAAACTTAAAGGCATCTCCTCCTGAACCAAAACTTGCAATCTTAATTGTATTATCATTTCCAATTGTTCCTGTAAGCTTGAGATAATACCCAGTATTATGGTTGACAATATAGTAATATTGGATGCTACTTTCAATTCCAGCATCCATAAAATACCATAATGCTTTCAAGTTGGGCATATTGGTGGTGGATACGCTCGAGTTATCTGTGTGAGGAATAGCATAAAATCCATCCGCACTGACAGATTCCATCCAATAGAGCGTCTCGGAATGATTGGTAACATCATCCGGTGTAGTCAAGGTGAATGGGTGTTGTGCCCATCCTGAAACAGGCAGCATCATCGCAAAGACAGCCATCAGAAGCAAACCAAACAAGCCTCTCCCAAGCTTTTTATAATCGTGTTGAACCAAAACAACTGGAGTTTCGTCCTCCAAATTACCAAGTAGATTTCTATTCATTATCATTCAAATAAGTTATATTCAACATTTTATCTTTCTTCATGCCCACAAGGCACACTACGGTCTTTTGAGCGCGCAAAAATACGGATTTTTTCCCAAAGGTTTTAGGCTTTTGGAGAAAAAATCTTATTATTTAATATTAACAAATGGGGGGGGGTAGAAGTTATTGGTAATCAGTTTATTACAAGAATTTTGTATCTTCTGAGACGCAAAAACTTGTGTTTCTACCTATAACGAACCACGGTTAAATGCACAAGCAAACCAAAGCCGCCAAGACCATCAAAAGCGGGACAATCTTGCTGCGGATGTTCTGCTCTTTGAAGCCGAAAATGCCATAGACGAACGACACGATAAGACGGACTCCATAGAGAATGAGCGGGATGAGCACCACCACGGCGGCATCTTGCTTCAAACCAGTGAGATAGATGACATCCGCCACGGTGACGAAAATGGCCATGGCCACAATGCCCCAACGCCATTCGAAAGGTTGTTTTTCCCGCTTCGGAAACCAAATGAGCCAGAACAGCACCGCCATCATCAGAAAATCGTATATCGTATACCAAGCCTGGATGGTGGAGGGCGAAATGTTCTCCTTGCTGAGCAAAAACTTGTCGTAGACACCGCTCAAGGCAACCAAAACCGCCGAGCCAAGCAACATATACACCCATTTGTCCGACCTGAAATTGATACCCTCCAACTTCCCTGAACGGTTCATGAAATAAAACGAGATGATGGCCAAAACCACACCCGTCCCCTGTAGCCAGGTCAGGCTCTCACGAAAAACAATAAACATCAGGATGACCGTGATGGCGGGCCTCAACTGGTTGACGGGCCCCACTACAGTAATAGGCAGGTGCTTCATGGCCGAGTAGCTGAACATCCACGAGCAGAGGATGAGGGCGGTCTTACCCAAGATGAGCAGATGCTGCCTTGCGGTGAGCGGCTCGATATAGAGTTTCTGCATGAAATCACCTGTAAAAACGTATGGTTTCAATTGCGACAGCAACACCAAAGGCAAAAACAAAAGCCCGCTAATCAACGTGCTATAAAACAACACGGGAATGATGGCGTTACCCACGACGGTCTGTTTCTTGAAGATGTCGTAGAAGCCCAACAGGAAGGCTGAAGTCAAGGAAAGGACTACCCACATAAGTCGCAAATAATATCAAAAAACATCCTCATGAGTTCCGGTATCAAACAAATATAGTTCGCAACGGTTTCTCACGATACGGTAAACCAGCACCCAATCAAATTGAATATGGCATTCGCGAAAATCTTTATAATTGCCAGAAAGTTGATGATCCTTGTGCTTCGGATCCAAAGGTGTGCCCTCAGACAACTGACGCACCACATCGTCAAGTAAAGAGACGTCTAAACCCCGCTTTTTGGCCAACTTGTAAGATTTCTTGTACCTGCTCGAAAATTCAATGCTCATCATAAACATCAAGAATTTATCTTCTCCAAATAATCGTCAAAGTCCTTGCATTTGGTGGTACGTCCATTCTTAAAATCGTCAATGGCTTCATCAAGCCCCGACTTCTTTTTTTTCGTTTTGGCCTTACTAATACCATCAAGCTTCAACAACGCAGCTATCAACCCCTTTATTGCTGGATTAGTTGCATCATATTGCAAAGTGATTGTTTCCATTTTTCTATTCCCATTTGTATTGTGGCTGCAAAAATACAACTATTTTTCGATTCGGGAAGGATTTTGAACCAAATCGATATAAACGGGAAGGTGGTCGCTGAAGCCGCCGAAATAACGCGGGCCGATATAGGTACGGAAAAGTTTCTTGCCATGGTAGGTTTCGTCATCCTCCAGCATGAAATCAGCATGAAAAATGCGCGCACTCCCCTCTTGGTAATGAAGTCCTTCCCTATCGTCCATCAGCGCAGGCGTGACGATGATTTGGTCAAAGATTTGCCAGTCGGCTTGATGCTTTAAGGTACCTTCAAAACCCAATCCGTCAGGTTTTCCGAACAAGTTGATGAAACAACCTTCTTCCATTTCAGAAGGATGCCGCGCCCGCAACACATCGTAGACGCTCGGGTCAGTGGGACAGTCGTTTAGGTCACCCATCATGATGACTTTCGGATAGTAGCCTTCGGGTGCCGCCGCCACGATGGAATCGACCTTGCTCCGCAAAATTGCCGCCGAACAGGAACGCGAGCCCACTGTCTCCAACTCGCCGCTGTATCTTGAGGGCCAATGGTTTACAAAAACATGAATAGTATCAGCAATTTGGGTCGGCCCTTCGACAGGCTCAGGGGCCTTAGCGTCATCAGTCAAGGTCGTTGAGCCTGTCGAAACGCCGACCTTAGAAACAAACTTAGCATACAAAATATCCCTCGAATGATATGCCGTATCTTCAGGATTGTAATATGGAAACACCGCACTCTCCACCAATTGAAAGTGGTCTATGGAATACACGATAGCTGGGTCGATGCCGCGCTTGTCTGGGCCTTCGTAATGCACCCAGCGGTAGTTGTGCTTCTTCAATGGTGTTTGCTCAAAAATGGCACTCAATACATACTCATTCTCTACTTCACACATACCGAGGATGCCCAAAGGACGGTTCTCAGACAAGGCCAAAATAGCCTTGTACATGTTGTTGCGCTTCTTGTAGAAACGGCTTTTCGTCCAATGCTGCATGCCGTCTTCGGTAAAGGCATTGTAGGTTTTGGTGCTGTCCACATAAGGGTCGAAGAAGTTCTCCATGTTCCAGAAAGCCACGCGAATGAGACTTTCTTGAGCATGGGATGGCTTGAGAAAACCTACGGCAAAACAGAGCAGTATGAGGAACTTTTTCATTGGACAAATCGTTTTTCGAGGCAAAAATAGTCTTTTTCAGGAAAAACTCGTAACTTTGCAGCAAAATCAGAAAGGATATCGACATGACAGAAATGCGAACTACGGAATTGGACGAGCGTTTGAACGAGTTATGGGATGCTGGTATCCTTGATCAAAAAAATTTGGATGAAATCAACGAAATGGATCTTCACCAATTAGATTAAGACTTTTTGTTCAAGACCTCGACAATGAAATCGAGACTTTTATTAATACTATATTGCCTATTGTCCTTTGGACATCTACAAGCCCAAAACACCCATTTCTGGGACGGCATAGAAGCCTTCGATGGCCCTACGGACGAAAACCCAGTGTTGGCCGCACAAATCGATTTCTATTTCGACAAATTAGTCTCTCCCCTACCCGATTCCATTACTTTGGAAATCAACCGATTGGTTGAAAGGACAAATTTTAATACCGACCTTCGCGATTTTATTCTTTGGCATCTTTTGGAGAAATACCGCCACCCCGAATACATGAGCCAAGACCAAGTGTTTGTCTTTCTCTATGACCAATACTTTTCCCAACTGGAAATCAAGGATTTGAATGAAACCAATTTGGCATTGATTCAAGAAAAAGCCGAACAGTTGAGAAGATTGGCGTTGTTTAACATCGCACCAAATATCCAATTGAATGATTCCATTGATTTACAAACCATTAATAGTGATTACACCGTATTGTTCTTCTTCGACCATGACTGCGACCTTTGCCAACAAGAAATGCGGGATTTGGATTCGATTTGCACACAGCATCCTGAAATCACAGTACTTGCCATTGACATGAATCCAGAAGGTTCGGGCGAATTTGCAATCCGCCCGCAAGGAAATGGGGATTTCAAATCCCCCCTTCAAGACCGCTGGATTGCAAATCCGTCGGAACTGATTGGGTTGTATGACATTGAAACGACACCGCTAATCTATGTCCTTGACCAAGACAAACGCATCATCGCCAAGAAGATACAGGCCAAACAAATCCCATTAATCCTGTAGAGACGCCGATTTATCGCGTCTCAAAAAAATGTATCCATGTTATCGGAGACGCGATAAATCGCGTCTCTACAAGGCCAATGATTTTTTCATGTCATCTATACAACCCACCGCCTCCTCATACAATTTCCACTGCGCCCGCGTGCGGACCAAATTATGAGTGGCATACTTTATTTTATAATAGGTGTTGCCGTTGATGTAATCCGTGAGGAAACGCACCGCCTGCATGTAAGGGAACAAGGTGGCCGCGTAGGGCAGATTTTCTTTTTCGATGGGCAAAAGGAATGATTTTGTGCCTTCCAAATAGCCCTTCGCAAAGGATTTGAAAATCTCCATGTTGAAATGGATGTTGTCCAAATTCGGATCGTCTTCAGTACCTGTGTTTGCCGCTGAACGCAGAAAGTCGCCGAAATCAGAGAAAACGAAACTCGGCATGATGGTGTCCAAATCAATGATGCAGAGCACATTGCCATCCTTATCAAAAAGCATGTTGTTCACCTTTGTGTCGCAATGACAGATACGTTTCGGCAACTTGCCCTCACGATAGAGCCTTTCGCCCAAACACATCTCGTCGGCCACCGCCCTGATCTTGTCAACGAATTTCTGCACCTCCACTTCGCGCATCTGACCTACACGGTCCTCAGCAACAGCATCCTCCAACTGTTTCAAGCGAAATTCAATATTGTGGAAATCAGGGATGATTTCGCCTATCGGGGCTTTCAAATCGGTTAACAAAGACTCAAAGTCGCCGAAAGAACGACCTGCGTAATATGAATACTCAGGCGTCACTGACTCGTATGTGTAACTATCAGCAATGAAATCCATCACGCGCCAATACTTCTCGTCTTCAACGATGTAGGTCTTCCCTGTGTCGGCCTTCAAGAAATGCAACACACGTCGGTTAATATCTTTAACGCCCTCATTTTCATATTTCTGCCGAATATGGCTCGTCACGGCTTCAATGTTATTCTGCAGCATGTCCACATCGGTAAACACAGCGTTGTTGATGCGTTGAAGGACATATTTCGGCTTGGTCTCACCCTTCACCATTATCTTATAGGTGTCGTTGATGAGACCGTTGCCCAAAGGCTCAATGTTTTCGATGGTTTTCGGGTCGACAAAGTGGCCCGCGATGGAAAAAAGTTCGTTCATGGAATGAAATCGTTAGTTTCTACGAAATAAAATTTTTGGCGAAGATAGGGATTTTGAATGGATTATTGCTATTTTTGCCCACAAATTTAATCCTCATCCTATGAAAAACAAGTTTTTACACCTCATCATCGGCCTGTTCCTTTTGAGCATGGCCATCGGTTGCTGCGACAAAAAAGAAACAGCCGAAGTCCGCAAGGGCAACTACCGCATCGTCGACAACACGATTGTTTTTGACGAGCCGCAACGCATTGAAGGACAGAAGAGCGTCCTGCAATTTACCGTTGACCCCATCGAGAATGTGCGCATCGGCTTCATCGGCCTCGGTATGCGTGGTCCGGATGCCGTCGACCGCATGACTTACATCGATGGCGTGACCGTTAACGCCTTATGCGACATCGAGCCTGACCGCGTGGAAGCCGTGCAAACCAAGATTTTGGAAGCCAAGGGTTTGCCTCGTGCCGCTGCCTACACAGGTCGCGAAGGTTGGAAGGAACTCTGCGAACGCGACGACATCGACCTCGTCTACATCTGCACCGACTGGAAGACCCACGTCCCGATGGCCGTCTATGCCATGCAACACGGCAAGCATGTGGCTGTGGAAGTGCCCGCCGCCACCTCACTTGAAGAGTGCTGGCAACTCGTCGACGTGGCCGAACAAACCCAACGCCACTGCATGATGCTCGAAAACTGCTGCTATGACTTCTTCGAGCTGACCGCCCTCAACATGGCTCAAAAAGGCATGTTCGGCGAGCTCATCCACGGCGAAGGTGCCTACATCCACAACCTGGAGCCTTTCTGGCATGAATACTACGAAAACTGGCGCCTTGAGTTCAACCAAAACCACTCGGGAGATGTCTACCCCACCCACGGCCTCGGACCTCTCTGCCAAGCCTTTAACATCCATCGTGGTGACCGCATGAAGACTTTAGTCTCGATGGGCACGCCCTCATACAACGGTAAGAAAATCGCCAAGGAGATGATGAATGTGGACGACTTTGCCAACGGCGACATGACCACCACGATGATTCAGACTGAGAAAGGCAAGACCCTGCTCATCGAGCATGATGTTTACACTTACAGGCCTTACAACCGTTTGTATCAACTCACTGGTACGGAGGGCTTTGCGAACAAGTATCCCACAGAAGGTTTCACCTTGCTTGAGGACAAACTGCCTGCTGGTTTCCTTGCTGAAGGTCAACACCTTAACCCACATGCTTTTGTGCCTGCCGAGGTGCGCGACAAGCTTTTGAAAGACTACCTCCACCCCATCGCGGTCGAGATTGAGCAAAAAGCCAAGGAAGTGGGCGGTCACGGCGGCATGGACTTCGTCATGGATTACCGCCTCATCTATTGCCTGCACAACGGTCTCCCGCTTGACCAAGACGTCTACGACGCCGCTGAATGGTCATGCCTCGGCGAGTTAACTGCAGCCTCCATCGCCAACGGCGGCATGCCGGTGCAGATGCCCGACTTCACACGCGGCGATTGGAACAAGGTGCAAGGATACAGGCACGCGAAATAATTGTTTACCTTTGTAGCCAAATAATTATCAAGATGAAAACATACGATAACGAGGAAGAAAAATCCTCTTCAATGGCATCGGAACCACAATTGGCTTTTGGGATCCAAACAAATCCCATTCCCTTCAATTGTTCACAAGATGTTCCTAATGGGTATATGTCGTTGGAACAGTTTGGAGAGATTTTCCATCAAAAACTTGATGATTGTTATGCGCATTTACCAAGTGAGAATTAGCTATGAAGTTTTATCGGAATTGGGGGCAATGGCAAAATACATTGCCTCCATTTACCGACCAGAGAGCGGCCACAACTATGTAAACAGAATACTAGGCCAATTAGCTGCATTATCCTATTCGGCTGATGCTTATCAATATAGCCGTTTCAAGCTTGCAAAAGCCATCCACCCAAAAGCGAAACATTGACCATCATTAACCACAAATGGACCGTTGTTTTCCATATTGATGGTGATTTTGTCATCGTGGACAGAATCTTCCCTTCAAAATCAATGTACTAAGCTTTTTTACTTCGCTGCAACCGACCTGAAAAAGATTTCAGCGTCTTTCCAAACGGTGTAATCGCGGGCATAAAGCAGATTCATCTGGTTGAGGACATCGGTTTCCATGTCCTTTTCCATATTGGATGCAGGATTGTAAACACCCTTGCGAATCTTGGGCAGTTTCTGCGTTTCGTCGGCGGGAGAACAATAGCCCACCCAAGTTTTGCGACCAAATAAGACCAAAATGGCATTCTTCAAAAACTTGACAGGCTGCTTCACCACCAAGGCCAATGGCAACCAGAAAACGATACTAAACACACTCATCACCACATCAAAGAGGCGTTTGTTGCGGCGGTTGGCCACCGTGTCAATGGCTTTAATATCAACGGTGTAGAGGTCGCCACGCGTGTTGATACTGTTGCTACCGATGATGGATAGGCTGTCCTCAGGTGCAATCTTGTAGTCTACATTGGTGGCATGCCAATCCACCATCTTGTCAATGATGACTTGATGCGGCACATCCTTCGAACAAAAAATGACCTCCGTAATCTTGTAAATCTCAATGATGTCGGGAACTTGAGAGAGGTTGCCAATGAAACCCTCTGGAGCCTCCCCTTGCGTCTCTGAACTCACCAAACCGATGAAATCTGGCTTGATGGAAGTGCCTTCCAAAATGGAATTAACCCGCCGCGTTTCCTCGGGACTACCTATGACCAAAAAGCGTTTTTTCTCCGTCTTCTTCGACTGGAAATTCTCGTTACCCAACAAAATACCGATAAAGCGTGTGAGGCTCATCTCCAAGGCCAACCAAATCATGCCGAAGAATATCAAAGCCCGTGAAAAACGTAGACTCTCAGGCAGTAAGGCGTACAACACCAAAATCACCGCACTACCGAAAGCGACACCTAAAACGGCCTTGCCGATGTTGTAGGGCTTATCGTATCCTCCCGCAAAATAGGTCGATAAGAGCCAAATCAGGATATATGCAGGAAGCACGGCAGCAAAGAGCAAAGTCGGATAACTGCCCGCACCGCCGTAAATCGTACCATGACCCCAAAAATAACTGATGGCTGCCAAACCGCCGTAACCCAACACGGCATCGAGGAACGGAATGGCCGCCTTGTGGAAAAACTGCGACACCAAAGCAAAGAACGCTTTGAGGTAGATGGCCATATTAATAAGGAAAGAGAACGACTTAGCCCAGGAGTTGCCGAAGTGCTTCTTGGCGAAAATCTCCATGGCGCGATAAAAGACGAAAACATAATTGACGCTGGTTTTCTTCGTGCTCTCGCCTTTGTAGTGGATGATGCGCGTCTCGGGGAAATAGTAGTTTTTGTAGCCGCCCTGCATGATGCGGTACGACAGGTCGATGTCTTCGCCATACATGAAAAAGGTTTCATCCAACAGGCCAACCTTGTCAAGGGTTTCCCTGCGCATCAGCATAAAAGCACCTGCCAAAATCTCTACCTCGTTGGTCTCGTCATTAGAGAGATGGCCCATATAATACCTTGCAAACCGTTTGCTATGCGGGAAAAGTGCAGTCAGGCCAAACATTTTGTAAAACGCCGTCTTAGCCGTAGGCAGACCACGTTTCGACTCGGGCAAAAACTGTCCTTTGCCGTCCACCATCTTCACGCCGAGACCACCCGCATCGGGATGGCTGTCCATGAAGGCGAGGCATTTGCTGAAAGTGTCGTCCTCCACCACCGTGTCGGGATTGAGGAGCAGTACATACTCACCTGTCGAAATCCTAATCGCCTGATTGTTAGCCTTCGCGAAGCCGACATTCTCCTTGTTGGCGATAACCTTCACCTCGGGAAACTTCTGCGCCAACATCTTCAACGAACCGTCGACGGAGTTGTTGTCCACAACAAATACCTCGCCCTCAATGCCTTGCATGGCGCGACGCACCGAATGTAGGCATTGTTCGAGGAAATACTCGACGTTGTAATTGACGATGACGACAGACAGTTTCATCGGAGTCGGAATCAGTTGTTGCTATTGGAGTCGTGATTGACTTTTATAGCCTTGATTTTCACGCCTTCATTTTCCTGAAGGGTGTCGCTGATATTCTCCAAACCGCAGGCATTCAAAATCTTAGCCTTGATAGCCGTGTTTTGCATCCAACCTGTGAACTGCTCGGCACCAGGACCGTATGCATACACCATCACCGGCAGGCAGGTATGACTTTTCGTGGAATAGTTGAAGGTCACATTCGTGTATTTGCCTTGCGGGTCGGGCAAAGTCAAACCGCCAGTTTCATGGTCGGCAGTGACCACGACCAAAGTGTTGCCATGTTCCTCAGCATAGTTCAACGCCACTTGGATGGCATAGCTGAAGTCCACCACCTCGTCCACCATCCAGGCAGAGTCGTTGGCATGGCAGGCAAAGTCGATTTGCGAGCCTTCCACCATCAAAAAGAAGCCGTTTTCAGCACCGTCAAGTGTCTTCAAAGCGGTCTTCACGGCACGAGGTAGAAAATCACCGCGCACATCTGCATGGGGCATGTGATTGTCATCAGCCAACACCGCATATTTCTTACAAGTCACGTCGATGTCGGCGAGGGTGTCGTAAACTTTCCAACCCAGTTCCCTCTCCATACGTTCGATGAGGTTGATGCTGTCCTTGCGTTGGTCGAAATGCTTTCTTCCGCCACCGATGGCAACATTAATATTCTCTGCTTCAGCTAATTGCATAGCAATATCCTCATACATACTGCGCTTCGGCACCTTTGCATAAAAACAGGCAGGCGTGGCATGGGTGATGTAGCTCGTCACTACAATACCCGTCTCCTTACCTTGCTCGGCAAAAACCTCAAGCAACGTCTTGACCGGAATAGTGTCGGGATTCATTCCCACCATACCGTTTTTGGTCTTGTGATCGCTGGCGAGAGCCGTTCCGCCCGCAGCCGAATCGGTGATATCATTGCTGGCCGAATGAGTATCAACAACGCCGATATAGGGAAACTTTGGGAAAACCAACTCATCGCGGGTAGCCAACATGCCCGCATAGACCTGCGGCAAGGCCGTTCCATCTCCGATGAAATAAATGACATTCAAAGCCTTAGGTGGATCTGGAGTTTCTTCTTTCTTGTTGCCGCAAGCGGACAACATGCCCAACATGACGAGGGCGATTAGGGATAGTGTAGTTAGTTTTTTCATATCGGATTGATTTGTTTTGCTTTCAGCAGTCAGCCATCAGCTCTCAGCCTCAATCAAACCGTGCTAATAGCTGATGGCTGATAGCTGACTGCTTTATAATCGTTTATTCTGATGTTTTTATTGCTTTCTCACAACAACTTTTTTCACCGCCTTCACAATGTCGGGCGTGTCGAGGTGATAGAATCTCATCAACTCGTCAGGCGTGCCGCTTTGTCCGAACTCATCATTGACCGCCACCATCTCCATCGGGCAAGGCATGTTCAGAGCCAAAACCTGTGCAATACTATCGCCTAAACCGCCATTCCGCTGATGTTCTTCCGCCGTGACCACACAACGTGTCTTGGCAACCGATTTCAAAACTGCTTCCACATCCAACGGCTTGATGGTGTGAATGTTAATCAATTCCGCATTGATACCCATTTCCTTCAAAATCGGCAGGGCTTGGATAGCTCTCCAAACGAGATGACCGCAAGCGAAGATGGTCACGTCGGTGCCTTCCTGCAACATCTGCGCCTTGCCGATGATAAACTTCTCATCCACAGGGGTAAAGTTCGGCACTTTCGGGCGACCGAAACGCAGGTAAACAGGACCGTCATACTCGGCTACAGCAAGAGTCGCATTTTTGGTCTGGTTGAAGTCGCAAGGCACGATAACTGTCATGTTGGGCAGCATTTTCATCAGGCCGATGTCTTCAAGAATTTGGTGTGTGGCACCGTCTTCGCCGAGGGTAAGCCCAGCATGTGAGGCAGCAATTTTCACGTTTTTGTTGGAATAGGCCACGCTTTGGCGGATTTGGTCGTAGACGCGTCCCGTGGCAAAGGCCGCGAAAGTGCCTGTAAACGGCACAAAACCGCTCAAAGCCATGCCCGCCGCCATGTCAATCATGTTGGCTTCGGCAATGCCTGTTTGGAAGAAACGGTTAGGGAACTCCTTGGCGAAATCTCCCATCTTCAATGAGCCAGTGAGGTCAGCACAGAAGGCCACCACCTTGGGGTTGCGACGACCCGCTTCGAGCAAGCCTTCACCGAACCCTGATCTTGTATCTTTTTGGTTTTGAATTGTAAAGTCCATATTTTTCTTTTTTTGTCACAAAACCCACAAAACTTTCAAAACCATTTCATTGGCATGGCGGCTGCACAACCGTGCGCCGCCCGAAAGCCGCCGGTTGGCAGGCTTTCCCCAATCGTTATTGATGTTTTGTAGGTTTTGCATGTTTTGTGATTAATAATCTCCTAATGTTTCCTTGAGTTGTGACAGTGCGTTGGCGGCTTGTTCGTCGTTGGGCGGCGTGCCGTGCCATTTGTGCATGCCCATCATAAAGTCCACACCCATGCCCATCTCCGTGTGCGCGAGGATGAGTTGTGGCCTATTCTGGTGAGTATTCTCGCGGGCGAGCCTCAGGATGTTCACGATGGCTTGCATGTTGTTACCACTCACCTCCATGACATACCAGCCGAAAGCCTCGTATTTGGCGCGCAGGTCGCCGAGGTTCATCACATCATCGGTGGAGCCGTCGATTTGTTTCTTGTTATAGTCGATGATAGCGATGAGGTTGTCCACACCTTTGGCAGGCGCATACATGGCGGCTTCCCAAATCTGGCCTTCCTCCTGCTCGCCATCGCCCATGAGGACATAGACGATGTGTTGATCGCCATTCAGCTTCTTGGCTTGTGCCGCGCCGACAGCCACCGAAAGGCCTTGCCCGAGCGAACCCGAAGCAATACGGACGCCTGGCAAGCCTTCAGTCGTGGTGGGATGTCCTTGCAGGCGTGTGCCGAGGCGACGGAAAGTAGCCAATTCGCTCACAGGGAAATAGCCGCGCCGTGCCATGATACTGTAAAGCATCGGGCTGATGTGGCCGTTGGAGAGGAAAAACATGTCCTCACCCTCGCCATCCATACGGAACTTGGCGGGGTCGATTTGCATTTGGTCGAAATAAAGGGCTGTGACAATGTCAGTTGCGCCCAAAGAGCCGCCCGGATGCCCCGACTGGCATCCATGCACCATACGGATAATGTCGCGGCGCACTTGGGAGGCTATTCTTTCTAATTCGGTGATGGTCATTATGTTAAGTTTTAATTCTATTATCTATTTTGTCTGCAAAGCTACAAAAAACTATTCCAATTCTCGCTCATCCACTTTGTTTTTCTTTCTATCGTAGTCTTTCTTCGACTTGTGCACCTTTGAAGGCCGCATGCTGACTTGCTTGCCATACTGTTCGATTTCTTTTTCTCTGTCGGCTTTGAGCAAGGCTCTCAAATTGCTATATCTTTGATTCTTTTGCTTTTTGGACTTTTTACGGTTCGTTTTCATGCTTTACCTTTCATTATGCTCTTACAACATTTTGCCCATTGTACAGCATCTGCTGCATACCCAAATAGAAACCTCTTATCTGCTCAGGCTGCATATTGAGTTGGCTTACCGCATCTGTCGCCGAATGGTATTTCATATCAATAAGCATGGGCAGATTTTCTGAACTCAGTTCCTTGAAGCCATTACGCACATATAGTTCCATGACATAGTTCACGAAATCTAATTGCGCGGCAGTGTACTTCTTTTGTGCTTGCTCCCTCAAAATCTCTGCCCTGCGCTGACGGTCAATCGGAGTGGTGTTGTAAGCAAGAAACGCCAATACATCCAGCATGTCGCAATTCTCCATTTCAAGGAATTTGCGAGTCATCTCAAGTTTGTCCTCAGGAAAACCGCTTTGGGCCAACACATCGAGCAACTGCTCTCGTGTATCAGGCTGCGACCAACGTTTCCGCAAGTCGTCTTCACCAGCGAGGAAATGTGGCAACATGCCGAAAAGCTTTTTGATATAATCCTCAATGCTAATAAGTTTGTCACCAAACTGTATGCGCTCATCCCAGTCCGTGTGCAGGGTCAGTTCGCGCAATGAAGATAGTTTCACTTTTACAGTCTTTTTTTGGCGACCACCCGAACAAGTGCAAGGCAGGTGACCGCACACTGGACAAGGCTGTGGCGGTTCCCAACCGTCACCATCTTCGTGAGCTTCACTGCCTCCACTCTCTTCACCTTCTGGATATGGCTTCGGCTTGACACATGAGCAGGGATAATTGCCACACATAGGACAGAACGGGTCGCCATCCCATTCGGCATCCTGGAAGTTTCTGGAGGCACCCACAAAGTCGTAAACCGTAAAATAATATTTGTCGGTGAACAGACGTGTGCCGCGACCCATAATCTGTTTGAACTCCACGATGTTGTTCACAGGGCGCATCAGCACAATGTTGCGCACATTGCGGGCATCGACTCCTGTTGACAGCTTCTGCGAGGTGGTGAGGATGGTCGGGCGCAGATAATCGTTGTTTTGGAACTGCTTCAACTTGGCCTCACCCTCCTTGCCGTCGTCGGAAGTCACGCGCTCGCAATAGTTGGAGTCGGGCACAGACTTGAATTGGTTAATCATGTCGCGAATCACCATCGCATGGAGCTGAGTGCAGCAAAACACCAGTGTTTTCTCATCCTTGTCGATTTGTCCAAGCAATTCTTTGACACGGTGCTCGTCGCGCTGGCGGATTTCGATGTTGCCGTTGTAGAAGTCTTGTTCTGTGTAGGTTTTTTCAGGGTCAATCTCGCCTTCCACATCGTCGTTGGGGTCGAACTGGTAGGTGTCGATGTTGCTGCTCGAAATCTTCACGCGATAAGGTGTCAGGAAGCCGTCTTCGATGCCTTGTTTCAGCGAATAGGAATAGACAGGGTCTCCGAAATACTTGTAAGTGTTGGCATTGACCGTTCTTCTTGGCGTTGCTGTCATGCCCAATTGCACCGCAGGCTCGAAGTAATTCATCAGCTGTCGCCACTCGCTTTCGTCGTTGGCTCCTCCCCTGTGGCACTCGTCGATGATGATGAAGTCGAAAAACTCAGGCGGATATTGTTTGTAGTAAGGTTGGCCTGTGGGGTCATTCGACATAATAGTCTGAAAGATGGTAAAATAGAGATGACGCGCCTTGGGCACACGGTCCTGATGCTTGCTGTCGTGCAGCAAATCCGGGGTAATACGTTCCATGGCGTCCTCGGGGAACTGCTCGAAGTCGTTCTTGGCTTGGTTGGCCAAGATGTTGCGGTCGCTGATGAACAGAATGCGCGGTTTCTGGTCGGTGCCTCGAGTGTTCCAATTGGTTTGATACAGCTTCCAGCAGATTTGGAAAGCGGTATAGGTCTTGCCTGTGCCTGTTGCCATCGTAAGCAAAATGCGTTGTTCACCTTTGGCGATGGCTTCCAATACTTTGTTGATGGCGATTTCCTGATAGTAGCGCGGCTCTCGACCACCGCCACGGTTCATCGGGCAAAGGTTGAACTTGTCGCGCCATGGATTCACTTCAGCAAAGGTCATCGCCCATAGTTCTTGTGGCGAGGGGAACTTGCTGGCAGGGCCTTCCTTTGAGGGAATGACATAATTGCCTTGGGCATCCTTCACGCCCATATCGATGGCCCAAATCTCGTCGCCGTTGGTGGCGTATGTGTAGCGGATGTGCAGCAACTCAGCATAGCGTTTAGCCTGTTCCACTCCTTCGCTCACGTGCTTCTCATCGCTCTTGGCCTCAATGACCGCCAACTTCTGCTTCTTGTATTCCAAGATGTAGTCCACCTTCTTGGGATGGCGGTTTTGCGGCAAGGCACTCACCTGACCGGGGGCGATATAGGCGCGCTGTTCCGTTAGGATTTCGCTCTCGGGCACCTGCTCCCAACCCACCTCATAGAGCTTAGGGTCTATCTTTTTCCGTCTGGTTGCTGATTCGTCCATTTGTATCTTGTTTTATTCAAACACTTCCCTTAACATCGCCTGTTTCAACGCATCGCACTCCGCCAAAGTCTTCCGCTGCATCTCCTCCAACTTTTTGATATTGGCGGAAAGGGCATCGAGGCGGGAGACGATTCGTTGCTGCTCGGATAGAGGAGGAACCCCCAACATTATATACTTAATATCCCCAAACTTAATTGCAGGTAAAGCAGCGCCCCCAACACCTTTTCTAATATTAGATTGGAATAAATCAGACTTCAAGAAATACTGAAGATAATTGCTTTGCAGTTTGGATTTATCTTTAATAGATATCTTAAACAGATTGTTTGCGATTACTCCCTCAAAGCCATAACAAACAAAGCCTACGGTACCATAACGAACCATAGCTATCTCGTCAGCCTTAAGGTAATACTTTTCTCCTGGATCATCTATATATCTTGGAGGCACATTTCCTTGAGTCACATCGATAATGCGCAAAAAACGCACCTTACCTGGAGAACATATTTCTGTTTGGAGATTAACGTCAACTTGGATTCCTTGAGAAAAAACAGAAACTTCTCCCAATGCCTTCTCTTCCCACCCTTCTTTCGGCCTCATGCACTCGGTGAGTTCGGCTTGGAAAAGTTGGCGGGCTTCTGCGAGTTGTTTTTCGGCATTGGCTTTCAGGGCATCAATATTTGCGAAGGCGGCATCGAGGCGGGAGATGATGGAGAGTTGCTCGGAGAGAGGGATACACGGGAATAGAACCTTCTTAATCTTCTCTTGGGAAATATTAGGTTGAGCTCCTCCCTGTGCTTGTGCTGCCAAGTCTTCTTTTATATAGGTAAAATAAGCATATACAAACTCAGGAGAAAAATCTTCGTGTGGTAAAATCCCACAAACTGCTTGATTTGATGTCGCCTCGAATTTCAGAATTCCACATTGTGCCGCTGTTGCCCCATACATGGCAACTAAAACCGTATTGACAGGATAATATTTTGCGGAAGAGTTTCTTAGCCCTTCTTCTGTTATACACAATTCTGATTCTGTTATGTATTTCTGACACACTTCACCACTTCTAATCCATGGAATGGAACCATTTTCATAATTGGTCTTATTCGATTTAGAAGGAGTTCCACCCGCGTATGTTCGAAACACATCCCCCAGCTTCTTATATGTCCACCCTTCTTTCATGCCTTGCTGTGTTTTGGGTTGGTCATATAAGTTTGTCCCGGAGTGTGACTTTTTTTAGTAGGCAAGAGTATCCCATCGGCAACCATTTCAGTGATGAAACGATTACGGATATGCGTTACGGATTTATGTAGCAATTGTGCCAATTCCTCAACAGAATGTTCAACGATGCAGGCTTCAATAATCAATTCACGTATTTGCATATTTGTCATTCTGAGTTTGACTTTTGGCTTCACCAAATCATCAATAATACGTTTGTTTTCCGCTAAATGGTCGGTTGCAACAAGGTGGGGAGTTGCATCATTAGGACGGGGAGTTGCATCATTAGAGAGGGGAGTTGCATCATTAGAGAGGGGAGTTGCATCATTAGGATGGGGAGTTGCATCATTAGAGAGGGGAGTTGCATCATTAGGATGAGGAGTTGCATCATTAGAGAGGGGAGTTGCATCATTAGTGTAGGAAGTTGCAATATTGTTGTCGGAAGTTGCAATATTGTTATTGGAAGTTGCAATATTGTTGTGAGAAGTTCCAATATTAGTTCCAAGGTTAGTTGCAACATTTGGGCTGTCAGTTGCATCATTAGAAGGGGAAGTTGCATCATTATCACGCCAGATGGTAGTAATAAACTCGGCACTCAAATCAATATCCGGTGCAAGAAGATGAGCTTCCTGCATCTTGCGGATGTTCTCCGTAATGCCTGTCCCGTATTTTTCAATATAGCCCGTCTGGTACATCAGCTCCGCCAGATATGGGTTGTGTGGATAGGAACCGTGCTCTTTCATCAGGTCGGCTTTGGTCAGCTCGACAGGCAGTGTTCCAGGATTGCGCACCACGATACGATTGCGGAAGACAGACACTTGCACGCTGCCAGTGCTATTGTAGTCACGGTGGACAACAGCATTCACGATGGTCTCAAAGATAACAGAGCGCGGAATCTCAAATTCAACCTCTGTTTGGACTTCCGTGTTCCTTTGTCCATAACGAACCGACAATTTCGACATCACCCAACTCGTGGCTTGGCTGATTTGCTCAGCCACATTGCCTTCAAAGGTTTTGTAGTCCTCAATAGGTTTTACCGTCTCTGTGCCGAGGAACCACGCGCATTTAACCACGGCCGTGGGGAAAAAGTATTGCGGGTCGTTGGCGAACATAAGCAGTGCCCCGTTGCTGGGCTTGCCTTGTCGCAACAAGCGCAGATGTTGAAGCACCGTCTCCGGCTCCGAGTCTTCATCCAAAGGAAACCCGCGCTTTTGACGAGCCTGATGCAGGAAGTTCCTGATTTTCTTTGCATCAATATCCACCATGGAAGCATCATCGCGAGTCTGTTCGTCAAAACTCAGGGTTTGGATGATACCTTTGTATTTAAGGTAGGCGTACAATGACTGTTTGACCAACGAAATCAACACGGATGGGTTTGAGAAAACACGGTATGAGAGTTCGTTTTGCACTTTACGGAAGAAACGCTCTTCCTGCTCTTCGCGTTGTTGGTTGTCCAAATCCTTAATGAAAGCCACGCGATAGGCATTGCCTTCACCCGCAGCCTGATATTCTTTCTCAGTTGGAGAGAGTTCTCCTGGCAACGCATTGCCGTACCTTTGCCCCACCAGCAAGAGATAGACCTGACACTTGGATGCCTCCTCCAAATAGAGCTGGCGGGGATTGGTGTCTTGAGCGGCAATTTGCTCAAAAATGAACGGCTCAAAGTATTGTCCCATCAACTCGTCATTGCGGATGAAGTCGAAAACACGCCGCCGTTCATTCGCAAATTCTGATTGCACACTGCTTATGAAGACTTTATACTTTGGCATAAGGCATTATACTAATTTTATCAGATTGTCCATGATGTTCTTTGCCTCGTCGTTCAGTGACACAAGACTTTCAAGAATTTCAGCGGCACTGCGCTCGTCCACCTCTTCCACCTTGTTCGGGTTCTTCACGCTAAGGTCGCAATCCTCGCCCAATGTGGAAACATCGATGCTCCATGAGTTTTCGCTGTCAGCCTTGGTTTTTTGCAATTTGAGGAAGTCGGCCAAGTCGTCATCGTTGAGGGCATTGGTCTTACCCAAGTTGCGGCCTGGGTTCAACTGATAGTACCAAATCTTTTCAGTGGGCTTGCCTTTGTCGAAGAAGAGCACCACCGTCTTCACGCCAGCCCCTTGGAACACTCCACTGGGCAAGTCGAGTATGGTGTGGAGGTTGCACTGTTTCAACAGCACCTTTCGCAGTTGGGCAGCGTCGCCGTTACTAAGGAAAGTGTTCTTGATGACGATGCCCGCTCGGCCACCAGCCTTCAGCATCTTGATGAAATGTTGCATGAACATGTAGGCCGTCTCGCTGGTACGCAGATCGAAGTTTTGCAGCACCTCGCCACGTTCCGATCCTCCGAAGGGCGGATTGGCCAAGATGATATCCTTGCGGTCTTTCTCTTGTACTTGTGCCATATTCTCAGCCAACGTATTGCCACGGATGATGTTAGGAGCCTCCAAGCCATGAAAAATCATGTTCATTGTGGCGATGATGTAGGGCAACGGCTTTTTCTCCTTGCCAAAGAAGGTCTGTTCCTGCAAGATTTTATTATCGTTTGTACTTTTGATTTTCTGCGACATATAAACGAAAGCCTCGCAGAGGAAGCCTGCGGAACCACAAGCAGGGTCGTAAACCGTCTCGCCTATCTTTGGGTCAACCACCTTCACGATGGTGCGGATGAGCGGTCGCGGCGTGTAGTACTCGCCACCGTTGCGCCCCGCGTTGCCCATACGCTGGATTTTCGACTCATAGAGTAGCGTCATCTCATGCTTGTCCTGTGCGCTTTGGAAGTGCAGCGAGTCAACGAGGTTGATAATCTCGCGCAGGTTGTAGCCGCTGGTAATCTTGTTGCGCAACTCAGCGAAAATTTCACCTATCTTATACTCCAGCGTATTGGCACTGCTAGCCGTGGTTTGGAACTTCCTGAGTTCGGGGAACAACTTTGCATCAACAAACTGCTGTAAATCAGGACCCGTCATACAGTTGATGTCGTCTGGGGTGCCATCTGGTTTCTTGGGTGCAGCCCACTGACTCCAACGCAAGAAACCCGTAATGATACGTTTATAGGGTTTGCCTGACATCATGCCCTTCATCTCCCGCTCTGCTTCCAAGTCGTCCAAATACTTCAGAAACAGCAGCCAAGAAGTCTGTTCAATATAGTCCAACTCCGTGCTACATCCCGCCTCGTTACGCAGGATATTATCTATTGCATTAAAAGTTGATTCGTATTGCATGGTTTTGGATATGAAAAACTATCCTTTGATTTATCGCTGCAAAGATAGCATATTTATTTGTTTGGCAAATCGAGGCACACGCAAATAAACATTAAAAGGTTCAATTTTTTCCAAATCAAACTTTTTCTATATCTCCTGTCTCTTTAAGAACAAACGAGCTCTTACAATCCAGGCAATACACCGAATGGTCAATCTCTCGCGGACCTTTGTCCTGTAAAGTATGGCCAAACACCTGAATTACCCCTGGGAGCCTCGACTCGCTCCACTCGAATTCTTCCACATCGGCCCAAACCATACTGCCGGCTCGGTTTCTTCCCCAACGCAAAAAAGAGACATCACCCAGAGCCTCGACAAACGCTTCTTTGAACATCAAGCGATTGAAGGTATCGGCGGTCACTTGTTCAGAAGGGCCAAACAAATCAGCATACTTTTCAGCCCATGCCCTGTTGACTCCAGCATGGGTAAAAAGATAACGCTGCCCTCCTATCTCGCACTCTGCCGCCATCTGGAAACAATCCAGATTGTCAACGAAGGTCTTACGAATCTTTTCAGCCTGATACTCGTTATAGCGGCTTCCGCGAAGTGAGGGGTAAAGATAATGCAGGTCGTGGTTCCCCAAAAGTAGCACCACTTTTTCAGGGTTCTCTCGCTTCAAGGCAATGATGTCGAGCAGACCCTTGTAGGCATCGCTCCAATAAATCCACTCATTCTCGTAAGGGTCGAGATAATCGCCCAAGAAGATGAGCGTATCTTCCTCTTTGCGTTGGGATACCGTCCAATGCCAGAAGTCTCTGCCGTGGATGTCGGGAATTATGATGATTGGGGTATTCATAAGAAATTTGTAACCATATATTGCTTCCATGTTACATAACTAATTCATCTCTTCCAAAAACGCTTTATCTTCGTGCCATTCGGCCCCACTTTCTTTCCCGTGGGAAAACACGACATTCAGTTTCAATTCCGAGATTCTCTCGGGAGTAAATTCACTGTTGTACATAGTTTTAAACTTGTTTTTCTATTTATACATCATCAATTGCCTGTTCCTGATGTCAATCATCAGCTGATTTACAAAATCAACATCAATCTTTTCGCGGATGGTAGATTGCTCCATCAACTGGTTCATGCGTTCCTTGTCGCGTTCCAACATCTCAACGATCTCATCATACTCGTATTTGTGGTTGCGTACATCCATAAGGAACTCTCTGTCCCAAGTGCGACGTAAAATCATTCCTTTGCCCTCAGCTATCTCTGCCGCCATGTGCATCAGGCGGAAACAGTGCATCATGTTCTTTGAATCGTAGTTCTTATCAAGGTTCGACTCGTACCGCTGCGGATTACGTTCCTTCACCCATTCCTGATATTCCTTGTATTGACGGCAATGCGTCGAATAGCCATTCTGGTTGTATGAAATGAAGCAAACAGGGCGTGTGTCTTTGTCTTCAACCGACGACAAGCGCAACTCGTTGCCGTCGGCATTAATATCGATAACTCCACGATAACCGATAGGGGCTGTTCTGCTCAGTCGGCTTTCCGTTTCCGCAATGTCATTATCCCCATAATACTCACTCGCATACGAAAGGAACAATACGTCGTTTCTCCAATCCTGACAGGCGGCCGTATGCGCCCCGAAGTCATAATAGACACCATAGATGTCGTGCATGTTGGGCACATTCACCAGCCCACAGTATTCCTGGTGCAGCCCTCGTTCCGACAGCCAGTCCCGAAACTTTGTGCTGCCTTGGTTCTTGAACGTGTAGATGAAATCGTAAGGCGTAAGCCTCTCGGTGATGGGATTGACTATCTTTTTGTTTAGCCCCCGCGCTTTCTCTATCTGCGACTTGGCATAGCCAAAAAACGGATTGAAACACTGCTTGCTGATAAACTGTTCCCTATGGTCGATGACCATCTGCATGAGTGGATGTACCTTACCAATAATCTTATCCTTCGGCACAAAGAGTGCTTCCAGCATTGTCGGGTTCGATTTCAACAACAATCGTATCAGTTCACCTATCTCAAACCATGTGTTATCATGCCGTGAATCTGTAATCTGTGGCTTATAACCAACGCATCCGAAGAGTTCGTCCCTTGTACAGACAAACACACCGCTCGTGTCTATGTCCGAGTTCTCGTTGTTCAAACCATAAAGATGACTACCACGAATATACTCATACAACAGCCGTCCATCATTTCGTATAGTGTCAAATTGTGTCATTGTATTCTATAACCTTTTAGATGTTTAATCACCAAATCTTTGTCTCTCAAAGGGTTGACAAATGCCAATTTCATCAAGTAGTCGAGACATTCCTTCACCTCTGGCTCAGACCCGATGCCTTTCAGTTCCATCACTTCCTCTTCTGTGATGGGAAGTTTATAGCCAAACATGGCAGTGCCTTCCGCTTTCATCTCTTCCGTGCGCTGTAGAATCAAGTCCACCTGATGAGGCATACAATATTCTGGGGCATGGGCTTTATTATCGGCATCAATCAGAAGCATGAGGTCACGAAACCGCTCTTCCGTACCGCAAAGATACTGCAATTTGCGCAATGTCTTGTCCTTCATGCGTTCACATTCTTTACCCCACGACTTGCTCATCATGTGGTTTTCCACCAAGAAAGTCACTTCATGGATAAAGTCGTTGCTGTATTGCAAAGGCCGCAGCAACTCATCCACCATTTCGGCACTAGCCAACTCATGTTTCAGAAAGTGCACTTTGCCCTCTGTCTCAGTCCGAGTGCGAATCTTGCCGATGTCATGCAGCAGGGCAGCCATACGCAGTCCCAACTTGTCACTCTTCAGGTGCTCCAATACGGCCATCGTATGCTCCCAAACCGTACCGAAATGATATTTATTCTGCGTCATATCGTAGGTCTCTTCCAACTCAGGGAGAATATCGTGTATGGCCCCCGTCTTTCGCAGCTGTTCCATCGCCATCACAGGGTCCTGACTGGTCAGCATCTTGTCAAGTATATCTTTCTTCATCGAGAGTATGCTCTATTATAGTACTTTATCTATTCATTTTCGTAATTCAACGGAATGCTCTGATGCAGGGCATTAAGCAGTCCGTTAGCTGTGATCACTGCTTTGCGTTCCTTGAACACCTCTATGGACATCGGGGGACTCCCATCCATTTCAGATTTACACTGATAGAAGGCATTGAGCACACGCATGATTTTGTTGGTATTATGCCCATCTTCCTGTCGATAGCCCCTGATGGCTGGTGGAGCAATACCCTTATCAGAAGCATAGAACACCCAATAGGTACAGAGCGCAATATCAGTACGATGAAGACCCATAGCACAGGCAATATAAAAGTCGCCTTGGTCAATCAGTTCGCAAAACTCAGGAAAGCGATTCACCATTTCAATGATGGTTTTATGGGTGCTGTCAATAGGATAGTGAAAGTAGTCCAAGCCATATTCGGCACAAAGCTTGGGTAGTCTATCCGACTTATCTGCATCACGAAGATCGATAACCCTTTTCACCCCAGCCTCAACAATTGCTGGCCATGCGTATAATTGATGCTTTGACGACATCGTACGCCCTCTCACGCCACCATATATTGGGGCAACGTCAGGGATTTTTGTTTGTTTGATTCGTTCTATGTCAATCAAGCCAATTATCAACCAAAAAACCAAACTATGTATACTAAACGATGTATCTTTACTCCGACCTCACTTCCCCGAAGGATAGGTGAAAATCCTGCTTCCCGGCGCTTTCGACTTATAGATATAGCCCTGTCCTGGCTCAAGCGTGTTGAGCGACCCTCTCCATCTGGTGCCGTTGAACTTGGCGGCACCGTTGCCATTCGACTTGACCACATCACCCTCGACAGGAAATCTCCCAAAGGCTCTTCTGAGGGTCTTGCTCTCATTGAATGGGAATCCTATCCAATTGTCACCGTAACTGATAGTGATAGGGTGCTCGGCTGGATTGACAGGCTCGCCTTCCAATGTAAACTCACAGCCTGACATGACCCCGATTCTGTACATCTGGGTCACATCCAACGCGCTCAACTGTCCTTTCCATCTTCTTCCGTTGTAGGTAGCGGTGCCATTGCCTTTTGACTTGATGACGATTTTCGTGCCTGGCAAAGCGGACACAAGAGCGGCTTTAAGGTCGTCCATAGTGATGTCAAGATAGGTCGAGAACCAATTCCAACCTTGAGTAAAACTGACGGTCTGGGATGACGGCCCCCCTATCTTGACATGGACCGTGTTGGAAGGATCGGACTCTCCACCAAAGTAGTTGGTGGTGACATGATAGTCGTATATGCCGTCGGGAAGGTTGCTATCAGTGTATGTATTGCCGCTCAAGTTGGTGGCTATAGCATCGCCATTGCGGTAAAGGTTATAGGTATAGGTGCCGTCGGTGAGGTAAGTCTTCATCAGCCATGAGCAATTAGTTCCGTTGTTCACGAATTCTTTCCAAATCGTAGCTTGTTGCACAGAAGAATATAGAGATGCATTAATAACATTGTCACCAGAATAAGTACAAAATGTAGCTGGATGAGATATGCTGCTGTCAGCATAAAACACGATCCACAAATCTTTAGTAAAATCTATATACACTGGATTTGAAAAAACGATGTCCTGCCAGCCTATGGTTGACGAGGCATGATAATCTTGTTCGTAAACCAATTCTATCGGATTAGCCTCATCGCCCTTATATATAGAAATTGAATATGTGCCGGAACGCCTAAAATAAAATGATACTTTTTGTATGGCCATACCCGCATAGTCGCTAATAGTTGTTGTTGGAAAACGTTGTGCCCAATAAATGCCATTTTCACTGCCGCCCAATCCCGCAACTGGATTTTCCGTCCCATATTGAAGAATTGCACTTTCCATCTGTGGAGTATCCCACAAAAGGTTGACATTATTCCCGGTTGATGTGTTTTGTAAATCTGACGGAATAGGCCCTGGATAACGCACATCGGCAATGGACGTATTCGATTTCAACGACATTGTGCCATCAGATTTCACACTCTTCACATAATAATTATGCTCTCCGTATGGTGCATTGTTATCAGTAAAATACGCATGGGTGATATTGTTTGCAATCAAATCGCCATCGCGGTAAAGCTTGTAGGTGATAGCATTGCTGACAGAACTCCACGTGACACTTACATCGCGCCCATTAACAAATGTAGCGACATTGGCTGGTGGATTGATTGAAGTAGGATTGGGGAAAATCCCGAATATGGCTCTATTAACATAACTATAATCAGCACCACCGAAAAGCGACCCCATGGCATAAAAACCATCCCATCGTCCCAAATAGCCCCAATTGAAATGGAAATAATCATTTTCATCATAACCATCGCACAAGAAGATATGTCCACCACTACTACCTTCGCTTTGTCCGCGATAAATGATTGGCCTTTCGCTATCAAGGTCATTTTTAAGCATCGCAATCCATTCACTATCTGAATGATTCGCTTTTTCTTGATAACTCATGCTGTTGTTGTAATTGAAATAATTGATCAACGCGTCATCGATTTGGGATGTGTTCGTTCCACTTGCACTAGGCCCATAATTCATATGGATCGCTACTCCGCAATGATAAATCAAAGTGGCAACTGCCAATGCTTCAACATCCGAATATGTCTTTTGATAAACATTCCTCATGTTATCCCAGTCATAAACGGTTTCTCCAAAATTTGCAAACAAGACACCATATTCTGGGTGATTGGCAATGGAATATGAATAGGACCCCTCACCCCTAACAGGATGTTCCCAATAGTTCATAAGTTGAGCCATTGCGACAGCCCCGCATCCTGATGTAGCATGACCACCAGGACCCTGCGAGTCAACAGGACAAAGATTGTTAAATGGAGTTCCATATTGCCACCTTGTCCTGACCAATGGTTCAACATGGCTCCTTGATTTCGGTTCCAAGCCTCTGCCGCCCAACAGGTTTTCCCATTCCGAACGAATTTCTGAAGAGGTTTCAAGACGGTTTTCTTTTATAGCGGCAATCCCTTTGTCGCAAGCTTCCAACCAATCATATACAGCTTCGGGCATCGGTTCAGTATTGATGCCGCACTCTGTTGAATATCCTAATACAGGATGAACACAATCATCGGCAGCAATGATGACAAAACAATGCTCGTTGCCGAAAATATAGAAGTTAGAGAAAGACGACTTTTCGGCAAAGTCTATCAGGTGAATCTTCGGGGTGCCTTCCATCTTAGAATTGAGGAAGGATTGGGCGGCAGTTTGTGCGGTTTGCATGATAACCTGTTCTGAAAACGCGGGCAACACTGCCATTAAAAATGCTACTAAAGTTAAGGTTACTTTTTTCATAATTCACTGCTTTGTAATTATTTTATTATTTCAGAGAGAATGGCCAACTAGTAATGGTCGGCCATACTTGTATAGTCCATAATTATTTTGAGGATGGACAACCTATTTTCTTAATTGCGTCAGTTTAATCCTTAGAAATATGAATCTCAGTTGTTGTGTTAGGAGTTGACCATTTAAAAACTCCATTTTTGTCTTGCTCAAAAAACACATTTACTAAAGTATCCATTGTTCCAAGTGTATAACATAAAACCTGATGCTTGCCATGAGGAACATTTTTGGTAACCCAGTCACTGTCACAACCATAAAATGATTTGATTTTAGTGCCATCAAGTTCCAGACAAGACATACCGTCATCAAAAATGTAATCCAATTCTACACGCATTTTATGGTCAAAGCCATTACCAGCTTTTTTGTATTCATCAGTAAACTTTGCCCCATTGGTCATATTAGAATATTGACCCTTTTTACAACTTCCCATCAAAGAAGCTACACCAAACAGCAACACTACCATTACAATTGTTTTTAATTTACTTTTTCTGTTCATAATAATTTAATTTTGTAATTATTGTTATTAGTTTAATCCTTAGTTCAATTTCTGATTGCAAAAATAAAACAATTCAAGAAAACTAAAAAGAAATTTCTATATATTTAGTAGCTGTTTAGATTTCTCAATTGCATCAGCAACATGACACCAATTGTTCATCTTCACAGAGTTTCCCTGCCAACATTCGCACCACGTCGTCCTTCAACCCCTCGTAGTTCATCTGGATATAATGCGCCACCGCATCATACGATCCCATGGCTGCCCAGAAACTGCGACAGCGACCTGAATCAATGGCTTGCATCACTGAATTGGGGTTGAAAATGGATTGTTCGTCGCCAATTTGATAACCGTCATACCACTTCTCCTATTCGTCAAAATCCATGCAATGCATTTCGGATTACTGCTCCTTTGTTTCTGCTACAAACCATGTAACGATGAGTAAAAGTACACATTTTATCGGACAGCCGCAAAGACTATTATTTAATTTCTTGCCATCACCACATACCAAGCCTCAGTAGCCGACGGACGATACATGCCTTCCCAAAGTTGGTATCCTGCTTTCGTGACTTGCACTTTCTGGGTCTTGTCTTGCTTGGCAAATGGAATCTCTATCTTGAACTGCCCGAAAGCATCGGTTTGCACGGTCATGTCTTGAAGCGTTACTGTGGCATTTTCAATGGGTTGTTCGGTCTCGAAATCGACGACACGGCCAAACACCACGCCCAAATCGTTGTTACGTTTCAGGCATAAATTGAGGGACTTCTGTACCTTCACCATGGTATCAATAGCTTGATAACCATCGGCTTCAAAAACGATATGCACGACGGAATTTCTATATTTGTATGGTATCTCGTTCAGGAAGACCGTCGCGTTGTCGGTCCCTATCTTGATGGTTTGCACGGCATTGTCGGCATATTCGCATTGCAATGTGCCTTGCGTGAAAGGCAGCGCAGGAATGCAGTAATCCTTGTTTTCCGTGACATTGATTTTCATCTGCAAAGGCGTCGACACGCGCCAGAGATAATACCCGACGCCACCCAACAACAACAAAGCTAAAACGCCGATGACATAAAAACGTACTTTCTTTGCTGTTCCTGAACCCTGAGCCTGTCGAAGGGTCGAAGGACTGCTGATATAGCCATCTTCAGCCAGCCGTTTGATGATTTCCTCGTAGGCCACATCGGCGAACTTGCGCACATAGCCCAACTCGTAATCGAAATTCCGCATTTCAGGATTAGCTGACAAAGGAGCAGCTTGTTTGGTCGACACCATGAAACAGCCTGTGTGCTTCCAGCGTTCCATGAACTCGTTGGCCGAATATGTCATGTCCTGCTCGGGGTGCGAAGGGTCGCGGACCACCACTTTCAGATGATCAGGGTCAGTGGTATCAATGCCTGCCACCAGGATCACATGTTGGGCTTGACAGTCATTGGCAGCGGCATCGGAATCGACACCCACGATAATCTTGTGTCCTTGACTCAGTTCGTGCATGATGTGATAAACACCTGCATTGCGCATTTGGACGGATTCCACACCATAACTGTTGAGCAGTTCGCCCACAAAGTCAAAGGCACTACCCTTCCCTTCTTCAAACCAACCTTGTTTCTTGGCCAATTCCGTCAACTCCTCCACGCTTACCTCAATGCCATAGTTTTGAAGCACCATCTGTTGTGCCTTGATGGCACAATCCATCTTTTCGGATGCGGCAGCGAGGGCGTATTCGTCATACTCAATCATGGAACGAGCAAACACCGACTGTCGTGCAATATCGTCCTGATAAGCCATCTCAGCGCGAGCTTCGAAAAGGATGTCCATTTCCTCCTCATTCTCGGACAGATAGGCTTCTACCGCCTTCCTTTCCTCCTCGGTAACCTTGCCTTCAAGATAGCAGGCTATCAATTCATCGGTGATTTGCATTGTTTCGTTTTTCATGGTCAAGCTTCCTTCTTTTCTTGCATTTTTGACTTCAATTCCATTCTCGCTTTTTTTGTGAGGTTATACACTGCCGCTACCGTACATCCCATCTCAGCTGCTATGTCTTCGGCACGTTTGCCTGTCAGGTCTGCCAACAGTGCATAACGTTCGCGAGGCTTCGACAGCTGGTCGATGGCTTTGTAGAGTTCAAGACGGCTCATCTCGTTGATGATGTCGTAATCGTCCGTCTCGTTCTTTCTGGTTTCGACAATCAATTGAGGGTCTATCGCAACTAATTTAGTCTGCGAAATGCGCATTTTTTTGAAAAATCTTATCGCTATCACCGTAAGCCAGGTGTTCAAGCTGGCCTTAAACTCAAATTTCCTCAGTCTATTCCAGTCATTTTCACTGAGATAGAAATAAAAATCGGTAATCAGTTCCTCCTTGGTTACTAACGATTGGAATACGCTATAGACGATATGGGCAAACATGCCGTTGCAACGGTGAAAAAAAACATACTCTATGGCCTCCTGATCGTTAGCCAAGAGCAATTCAACCAATTCCTTGTCACTCAGACTATCAAAATAGGCTATATTCCTTTCGCGCATGACAATTACTCAAATCGCTTCAGCATTTCCTTCAATTCCGCAATCTTGTCATTATAGTTCCCAACTTCCATCTCAGTGAGCAACTCATACATTTTTAATGCTTTGCGGAAACAAAAAGCAGCCATGACATCATTGTCGGCCTCATCGAAAATAACGCCAAGATAATAACAACTCTCCGCATACCTTGGCCCATTGGCGGAAAAGTCGGTTTCATAATGTTGGGTATAGTTGTCCAACACCATGACATCGGAATAAAGCGAGTCTGGAATGTTGAGCAGGTCGTATGAGCCGTCAGCCACATGATTTTCCGGATTCATCATCGGATAGGTGCCGGAAAAAACAAGATAATCGTTAATTACATTGGAATCGGATTCTTCGCCAATAAGAGCCAGCGCATTCGTCACATCGCCCGACAGTAGCTGGTCATACAAAGGCAAATCCTCGTCATTCAGGTCATCCCTATTGATGCGTGCCAGTCTGTCAGCTTGGTCATCCATGTTTTGATAGGCAGTTTTCAGCTCTAGTTCGGCCTGAGATTTCCAATACTCAAGTTCGGGTTCCGTGATATGCTTTTGAGCAAATTGTTGATTGAGAAAAGACATCGTCGAATCATAACGGCTGACAGATACGGCTTCAAGGAGGGCATAATAATGCATTCGGGCTTCTGTAATCTTTCCTACAGGAGCCATCACCACCCTTAGAGAATCCTTATCAGTCAAGGTATAGCCATCGCGCAAGAGATGATGATTGACCACTTCGTAACCATATTTCCTTGCATTCAGTCCTAACACCACATCGCCCACCTTATGTTCACCAAAACTAAGGCGGAACATGCCATTAATGTCGCTTGAAGTAGGCTGGCAATCGTGTGCCGACGGAATCGTTATGGACACCCCTGACAAGGCCTTGCCTCCCGAATTCATCTCCACCACACGACCATATTGCACCATCTGCGCCGACAAAACACCACAATGCATGGCCAAAGCCAGCATACTCCATTTCAATGTCTTTAACAATACACTCATATAATAATTTGCGTAACTATCACTCAGAACTTCATAATTTTAGGCTTCTTGTCCCTATACTTCGATCCGCCACGGCCTACAGGGGCACCACTGAGGAATGTAGGTTCACAGACTACGTATTTGACACCGTCCACCATCACGTAATCACCTTTCACATCCTTATTGAAATGCACGGCGGTGCTCAAGTGAGCAGAATAGGCCAGCAATACCACATCCAAGCCAACGAGTTCGCGCACCAAACAGGAGAACAGAATGGAACGGTCTTCACAATCACAGTAGGGATAGAACAAAGATTCGTCAGGATAAAGCGGACGCTCGTAACCGAACTGCACTTGATCGGTCTTGTAATCGAAACTTGTCTGGACGAAATTCAACAGGAACTCAACGGCTTCAACTTCGTCTTTGCCTTCTATTTCTTTCCGCAACGCAGGATACAAGGACTTTTTCACCTCGTTGCTGAACGATGCCTTGGAATAATAGTCCCACTGGCTGCTGACAGGACAGTCGGTGTAGAAATCCAGCAAGTTTTGGTTGAACTCAACATTGATTTTCAAGTCTGGCTTGTTGTTGGCCGTTATGGTTCTTCTCTCCTTTTTGTTCACATTAAATTTAGGCTGGACCATCGCCATCGACAGCAACTTCTCGTTCGGGAACGCACGGTCGTATACATTCATCGACTTGTCTTTCATGGATTTGTCAATAATGTAATATTGAACTTTATCCATGATGAAATATTTGTATTGATACAGTTTTTCCTTGGAGCCCATCAACAGGGTCAGTTTCTTGCCAGCCCTTGCCATGCGCATCTGATACCCCGATTGGGTGAGGATATACATCTGTAACACCACGGCTTCGTTGGAACCTTGTTCAAAATATTTATTGGCCATTTGTTCCGTAAACTTCACGTATGCCCAATCGCAAAGGCTGCGTTCTTTTCTCTGTTGAAGGCATTCGGCGACAATGTTGTCATAATAAGGGCTCGAAAGCTTCCTCCACATCTTGGCCACGTTCTTTTCCGATGGATCCTTCAACTTGATTGTCTCTTTTGCGGGCTCGACGCGCACCGGAAAGGACGAACCATACAAGAACAAGTTTTGGACATTGTAGTCCGACTCATACACTGGAAGAATCGGTTCCATGGGCTCGGGCTGTCCTTGCAGTTCTGACAATGCACCCTCGGGCAGATTGGCATCAGGAGCCCGCTCGGAGGGCGACTCAATCACGATATCATACTCAATCATGTCATTCGTCTCAGGAGCATCATCCTCAAGCGGCATGACAGGTTTGGGCTGCGTCCAGGGCGCCGGTTCCGCATCCTTCGCATCGTATAATTTCCATGCCTCTTCCATAAATTTGGCGTAGCTCTCGTTGGCCTGACGACGGAAATCCTCAAATTCCTGATTGGCCTGCTTGACAAAGTCGTCAAAGTCTTTTGTCGCGTTTTCTTTCGATTCTTTCATCAGCTTATCCCATTCGTCTTCCACCTGGGCAACCATTGCGGAGGCAAAGGAGAGTGCCAATAAAGTAATAAACAATCTTTTCATACTTTCGATATTTTAATGTTATTATTCACAATACGATTCTCCGGGGAACCAACTATATCTTGACCACAGCAGGCGCGGTCTGCTTGTATTTGGGCGCACAACTTCCCACCGGTGCATTAATATAGGTAGGGTCACAGATGATATAGGTTTTGCCTTCGAATTGCAGGTAATCACCTTTCACGTCCTCGTTGAAATGAACTGCCGTGGCCAAATGTTCAGGATAATTCAGCAGCACCACATCCAACCCTAACAATTCGCGGACAAGGCACGAAAACAGGATGGAACGGTCCTCGCAGTCGCATTGAGGATAATAGAAGGTCTCGTCGGGGAAAAGCGGACGTTCGTATCCGAATTGCACTTGGTCGGTGGCGTATTCAAAACCTGTCTGGACAAAATTCAACAAAATGTTAGCGGCCTCAAGCTCCGTTTTCCCTTCGATGGCTTTGCGCAATGCCGGATACAAGGTTTCCTTCAACACGTTACTCATGGATGCCAAAGAATAATAGTTCCACAATGAACTCTGGGGATAGTCATTGTAAAACGCAATCAGGTTACTATTGGTTTGCACCGTGACCGAAACGTTAGGATAACGCCTTGAGGTGATGGTTCTCTCTTTGGTTTTATCCACCTTCAAATCAGGTTGCGTCATGGCCAACGAAAGCGAAGTCTCCTTGGGGAAAGCGTGGTCATAAATATACAATCCCTTATTCTTCAACGACTTGTCAATGACATAGAACTTGATTCCATCGATTTCATAGTACATGTAACGGTAAATCTGTTCCTTTGAACCGACCAATAAAGTGAGGCGGTTATCGTCGTCGCGGCCAATGCGTACCTGATAACCAGATTGGGTGAGCAAGTACATCTGCATCACGATGGCCTCGTTGGTACCCTTTCCGAACTGTTTTTCAGCTACTTGCTGGGTCAGTTTCAGATAAGCCCAGTCGCAGAGGTTTCGTTGGTCTCGTTGTTGCAAGCACTCGGCAATGATGGGGTCGTATGCAGGGCTGGAGAGCTCTTTCCACATGTTCGCCACGCTTTTTTCAGAAGCATCCTTCAGTTGTAAAGTCTGTTCTTTTTCAAAATGGAACGCAAACGGTGAGCCATAGAGTAACACAGTTTGGGCAGCCGACATGGGGACAGCATTCGGAACGATAGGTTCAATGGGTTTTGGGCGTTCTGGTTTCGGGTCTGAAACTGGTCTTGTCAGCTCAGGAACCTGAATCGGGTCAGGAATCCTGACAGGTGCTACGTAAGGTCTTGTGGGTTGGTTGGGTTCCGGGGTCAGAACTGGCTCTGGATCCTTGTCGTCAATGATAGGGACTGGTGGCTTGGGCTTCGTCGGCAGTTCTACCGCCTTGTGAGGCTCAAACATTTTCCATGCTTTCTCCATGAATTCCGCATATTCCTGGTTGGCCTTGCGACGGAAATCCTCATACTGTTGAAAAGCCTGCTGTTTGAATTCTTCAAACTCTTTGGTCGCATCTTTCTGTGAATCCCTAACTGTCTTTGTCCAGTCGTCTTCCACTTGGGCTTGTACTGCGATGGCGAGCAATAATGCTAACCCTGTCAATGTCAATCGTTTCATTTTTTCAATCATTTTAAAACAACTACATAGAGACTTACAGTTTGCAAAATTAGTCCATTTTTTCAAATAAAAAATAGTTTTTGCATAAACATGACCTTTTTTTCTGTTTTGTAAAAATTTGGAGAAAGTTTTTTATTTTTGCACTCTGTTTCGGACTAAAAAAGCTGAAAGGTCTCCTCTATAAGGAAAAATGTAAAACACGGCAACATGAGAACAAAAGCACTCATTATATTAATGGTCGGTCTTTTCCTTTGTCCGTTTGGGTCAAAGGCGCAAAACGACAGCTCCGCTTTTCAAAACTATTTGGATTTCAAGGAGCAGATTCTTCAGGAATACAATGATTTCGTCACGTCAGCTTTCAGCGAATTTGAACAGTTTCTGGCCGAAGCATGGACGGAATACCAAAGTTTTGCTGGAGAGGCAGGCGTCTATTCAGTGCAAAAGCCCGAGACCGTTCCCTCCATTTCGGCGCAATCGGGCATCATCGAGGTGAACGCGCCTTTCATCGAAAGTAACAGAGCGACACCTATGATGGAAGACGAACCCGAACCGACAAACGACCTTATTGATTCCAATACCAACAATCCTGACCTTATCATTATCAACTTTTACGGTCGCCGAATGGAGTTCAATGTCCCGCAAAGCCTGAGAATCACCGCTGAAGGCACCAAGGAAAAGCATGTGGCCAGATACCATGAGACCATGCGAAACACCAACGCCACCCAGATGCTTGAAAGACAACTCGATGCAGCCGTCAACCAGATGGGATTGAACGATTGGGGCTATTTCGTCCTCCTCCGCGCCATTTCGGAAAAGCTGTTTGCCAAGACCAACGACCGTGTGTTGTTCTCTTTCTACATGCTACACAGCCACGGATTCAAAGCTCGGGTGGGGCGCGGACAAAAAAGCGGCCAGCTCTTGCTCATGTTGGCCTTGGACAACAGCAAAGAGGTGTATACGGAGACCTTTTTCCGCATCAACGGCACCAAATTCTATGTGATGTACGGCAACGGACAGAAGGGAGAATGTGCCTATTCCTACAACGAAAAAGCCGACGACAGCGGCATGAAGGAAATCGGGCTCGACTTCCCGAAGCCGCTCCACATTGCCGCCTGCGACAAGCAACGCAAGCTGCATCTCGGCAAGCTGAACCAGGACATCGAAATCCCCTACTCCACCTCGCATCTGCGCTATTACGACGAGATACCCACGACGGTCTTCCCCATCTATTTCAAGACACCAGTCGCCAAGGAAGCCGAGCAGGTGCTGACACAGACTTTTAACACTATGGCAAAACAATATAATAAGGTGCAGTTAGTCGACATTATGCTCAACTTTGTGCAGACCGCCTTCGCCTACAAAATCGACGAGCAGCAATTCGGGCGTGAGAAGTATTTCTTCCCCGAGGAAGTCATCGGCTATCCCTTCAGCGACTGTGAAGACCGTTCCGCTTTGTTTGCTTGGTTGGTGCGTCGTTTCGTCGGATATGATGTAATCGGTGTGCTTTATGACGACCATTTGGCCACCGCCGTATGCTTCGGCGATGAAGTGCAGCTTCCGGGAAAGAGCATCAATTTCAACGGAAAACGCTACTTCGTCTGTGACCCCACCTATAGCAACGCGGCTATCGGCACCGTCATGCCCAAATTCGTCAACGCAAAATACGAAATCGTGAAAATCAACTGAGAACCATGAAAAAGAAATATTGGATTATCCTTGTCATCGTGGCAGCGGCCCTTGCTTTGGGCTTGGCTTTGTATTTCATGCTGCGCCCCAAGGCATATTACCCTGAATCCATCAACCCGCGCACCCTTCATGCCAGCTCGGCCAATGCGGAGATGCTCGTGGGCCTTTGGCAAAAAGACGAGCATGTCTTTTACCGTTTCAACCCTGACGGAACAGGCCACACCTGGGACGTCGCCGACGACCTCACGGAAGAAGAAGCCTCCGATTTCAATTGGGAAGCCTTCGAAGAAGCCATAATGATGACGCACAAACTAAGGATAAGGGGCATTGTGCCGCGCTATTACGAGCTGGACTGCATCAATGCCTTCGACCTACGTTTCCATGACAACTATTCCAGCTATGCCCTTGAACGCATTGAGGAAAATGGTGAGCGCAATTTGCAAACGGATTGACGAATACGTCAAACATAACAAACACGAATCACCATAAATTCCCCACGAAATCGAAGATTAGCTACGCTGAATGCAAAGCATTTCGACGCAGTCAATTTCCCATTAATCCTGCGGCTGCCACGGTGTGACAGCCCTACATGATAGGTTGTAGGGCTGTCGTATGGTTGCTGAGCTTGTCGAAGTACCACGGCAGCCGCATATCATTGTTTTCCCGCATTGCAAATGCTGATATTCTCGCCTCCCAAATTGCAAATTCGGGAGAACGAGGGTATTTTTCAAACGTCAAGCCTTTCTTTCAGTTGGGCTGGCGTAACTGCAAACGAACAATCTGGATAATGTCTCATGTTGCCCGTCACCAAACAAACGCCTATGTCTTCATATATTACTGCCGCTTCGTAAAAACAAACATCCTTGGGATCTGGCAGCACCTTCTTTGTTCTATTGGGAGTGACCCAAACGCCTTGCACTTTCAATTCCTCCAAGATCGTTTTCACCAACTCCTTGTTGAATCCAAATTTTTCTCTATTCAGCACCGAAACATACTCTGCCATTATTTCCTTGGAAAGCACTGGGGTAATCTTTCCCAAAAAGACCGATTCGAGTATGGCAAAAGGCACAGAACGTTGACGGTCTTGCGCCAACAAAGCAGAAACGATGACGTTGGTGTCTATGACTACATAACGCATGACACTCAATTGTTAGCGTGAACTGCGGCAATTTCCGCTTCTATTTCCTCTTCTGTCATGCCCGATTTGCCATTCTTCACGGCATCTTCATTAAGCGCATACAAGGCATCCAATCCTCTTGCAGAAACACGGGGTTTCTCTTTGATCTCGAAAGGGACACCATTCTCCGCAACGGACTTCTTCAGAAAAATACGGACGGCCGTCGGAAGGTCGAGGCCAAGACGCTCAAACAAGGCCATGGCTTGCTCCTTGAGGCTATCTTCTACACGGATTTGTAATGTTGCTGTAGACATATTCTATAGGTTTGTGTATGATTTAGACTGCAAAAATAATACAAATTTTATTATTGTAATACATATATCCCCAAAAATACAAACACAAACCACCATAAATCCCCCACGAAATCGAAGATTGATTTCATCGAAATCGAAGATTCAACGTAGTTAATGCTGAGCATTTCGACGCAGTCAATTTCCCAATATTCCTGCGGCTGCCACGGTGCGACAGCTCTACAACCTACCCTGTAGGGCTGTCATATTATGGCAGCCGCATATCGTTGTTTTTCCCGCATTGCAAATGCGTATATTCACGGCTTCCGCATTGCAAATGCGGAAGAACAGGCTTCTTCAGAAAAATACGTACGGCCGTCGGATATTCTCGCCTCCCGAATTGCAAAGCCCTGAGGGGCACCCCACCCGCCGCAGATGACAAGCCAGTTTTGCGTTGCTTGTACAAGGAATAGCTATTGAGCAGAGCGAACCAAGCGCACAGATAGACCGCTGCAACGGTCGTAGCTGACCTGCGGATACAGACCCGAACCGCCGAAGCTCACGACGTACGCGTAGTAGCTACCGCCGTACGAAGCCGACCAGTAGTAGCCGTTGCTGCCCACAACGTAGACCGAAGTCCCATTGCGGCCGCCAGCGGCAGGCAGGAAGACGGCACCGTTCTGTTCCATCTGTTCCCACTGTTCCGTCGTGTAGTCGTTTGCCCAACTGCTGTTTCCTGGGGTGAAACTCAAACCTGAGGGAAGCGTCCACTCGTCAGGCAGTAGTATCATGCCATTCTGCCCGTTCACCTTGCCGTGCCCGTATTTCGATGAGGCTCCGCTGCGGTCTTGGAATACGTATACCCATTCGTCCTTAGTCAATGTCCGCCACTGGCCTGCCTGGCCGCCACCGTTGCTTATCTGATTGTACACACCCCAATCGGCATTGGCGTATGTGCCTGTCAAGTCGTATGTATATGAGGTTCCGTCAGTAGGGCCGTATCCATAACCTTGGCTACTGTTTCCGTTGTTCTGCGTATCGTATGGTTGGTAGTACACATTGCCATTATCCCATCCGCTCGTGCCCCAGCCGAAAAGGTCGCGGTCAACGGTTTGGCTAGTGCTGTTCTGACCAGTTGTGGTGCCAAGAACATCCCACTGATGGTCGGCAAACTTCCATGTTTGAGAACTGCCTATGTATTGCAGGTTGCCCTGCGAGAAGTACACCTTGCCCCCGCTGCCGTCTATGGTGAACTTGCCGTTTATGGCACCTTGGGGGGCACTGCCGCCACCATTGTATGTGAAGTTCGCCACCAAAGTGCGGTTGCTGTTCACGGTAAAGGTATAATTGGCTTGGGTAAAAACCACAGTACCGCCTTCCGTCCAGTTGGTAAATTGGTAATTCGTTACGGCCTGGGCATGAACCGTGCATGATGCACCTTGGTTGAAGGTACCACCACCGCTTACCGTGCCGCCGTTGCTCGGGTTGGCGGAAACGGTTATAGTGTAGATTGGAGGAACGTATGTGAAGTTCGCCACCAAGGTGCGGTTGCTGTTCACGGTAAAGGTATAATTGGTTTGGGTCGAAACCACAGTACCGCCTTCAGTCCAGTTGGTAAACTGGTAATTCGTTGCGGCCTGGGCATGAACCGTGCATGATGCACCTTGGTTGTACGTGCCGCCGCCGCTCACCGTACCGCCGTTGCTCGGGTTGGCGGAAACAGCAATAGTGTACTGCCGTATAAAGTTCGCCACCAAAGCGCGGTTGCTGTTCACGGTAAATTGGTAATTGGCTTGTGTCGAAACCACAGTACCATTCTCCGTCCAGTTGGCGAAGGTATAATTGCTGTTGGCCACGGCATATACCGTACACTGCTGGCCGTTGGTATAGGTGCCTGTGGTTGGACCTGTGGGGCTGCCTACGTGCGCCGAGCCGCCATTGCTTGGGTTGGCGGAAACGGTTATCGTGTAAGTCGGAGGAGTGTAGGTGAAATTCGCCACCAAATTGCGGTTTGCTGTCACTGGGAAGGTATAGGTGGCACCTGCACCTTGTACAACTTGGCCGCCTTCAGTCCAGTTGGTGAAGGTATAGTTGCTGTTGGCCACGGCATATACCGTACACTGCTGGCCTTGGGTAAAGGTGCCTGTGGTCGGGCCTGTTGGGCTGCCCACGTGCGCCGAGCCGCCTGTCGAAGCTGATACTGTGATGGTGTATTGCTGCGCACCTGTGCTAAAACTCACCTCATTTTCGGCATAGCTGAGCCCTGCGCTATTCCTTGCATAGGCACGCACATAGTAGAGGGTGCCAGGGGTCAAGCCAGTCATACTCACTTGGTAGGTGCCTGTACCGTTGGTGGGGCAACTGGCATGGCTACCGCTCAAACTCGGGTTATGGCTTGTGCCCCAACACACACCACGTTCGGTTATGGGAGAGCCTCCATCATTAGTCACATTGCCGTTACCAGTGGCAGTGGTTTGTGTTGGGCTGGTTACTGCCAAAGTGGTCACCGTCGGAGCGCTTATGCTCTGTGCTGTGGTGAAATCAGTTTGGCCGCCATAGCCTATTTTTCCTTCACTGTTCTTGGCGTATGCTCTAACGTAATAATGCGTGTTGGCTGTCAGACCTGTCATGGGTACGGTAAAGTTGCCCAAGCCCCCGGCTTCATCATGGGCATTGCTGTTGGCTATGGTCGGGTTAGGGTTCGTGCTCCAGCACACACCGCGTTCAGTCACATCGGCTCCACCGTCATCGGTCACGTTGCCGCCGCCTAAGGCTGTGGTCTGTTGTATGTTGCTCACCTCGCCAGTGTTCACCGTGGGCGGGTTGGCTTCCACTACCAAAGGCGGTCCTTCAAGGCCGTATGCCGTACCCATTTCGTTGGTGGCATAGGCGCGGTAATAGTAGGTCTTGCCAGGTTGGAGGTCGGTCAACGGTACGGCGTAACTGCCTAAACCAGTGCCATTGCTATCATGTAGGTCGGCAGTAGTCGGGTTGTGGTTCAGTCCCCAGCAGATGCCGCGTTCTGTCACCGGCTTACCACCGTCAGCAGTCACGGTGCCGTGGGCAGTTGTGCCTTCTATGCCATCGGTGGTCACTGTAGGCAATGTGGCTTCCGTGGTGAAATCCTTCGCAGTGCCGTAGGCCTCACCACCTTGCTCGTTCTTGGCGTAAGCACGTACATAGTACTTGGTGCCCGGGTTGAGTCCGCTCAGGTCTACGGAGAACGTTCCTGTGCCATTACCACCGCTCACATAGTGGTCATTAATGGTCGGTATGGTATTGGATTCGCTCCAGCAGATGCCGTGCTCATCCACTTCAAGACCGCCTTCAATGGTTACCTTATAGTTAACTTTTGCGCCCGAAGTGGTAACATTGGTCACATCGACGGTCTCCACTGAGGGCAGGCCTTCCATGGCAATGAAATCCACTTCATCGCCATACGCCGTTCCTTTACTGTTGGTGGCGTAGGCACGCACATAGTAGGTTTGGTTAGGTATAAGGTTGGTCATATCGCAAATGAAGCTGCCGGTTCCCGCGCCGCTAGTCGCATGATTGCCTGTAGCCATAGGCTCATGGCTTGTGCTCCAGCAGATACCACGTTCGGTCACCGCGCTTGCGCCCTGGTCAGTCACCTCGCCCCCACCCTTGGCGCTCGTCGAGGTGATGTCCGTAATGCCCGAGGTGGTCACCGTGGGCTTTCCATCGGTAGTCCTGAAGGGCAAATCCTCACCGTATGAGATACCTTTTTCATTGATGGCGTAGGCGCGCACATGATAGTCCGTGTTGGGGTCCAACCCTTCGATGGTCACGGTGTAATTGCCTATCTCCGTACCTTCGGCTGGAACTTTCAGGATCGGATTAAGTTCAAGCCCCCAACATACGCCACGCTCATATAATTCAAGACCACCGTCGCTACTCACGTTGCATAGGCAGGTAGCTGCGTTGTAGGTCACATTGCTCACCTCAACGGTCGACACTTGAGGCTTCGTGGTTTCACCACCAGTACGGAAACTCTCTTTCTCGCTAAAACCAGTGCCTGCTGAACTTTTCGCGTAAGCCTTCACATGGTAGACTGTTCTTGTAGGCAGGTTCTCCATCCTTATGTCGTATGAGTCGTTTGGATTGTTCTGGCCCGTATAAGGCTCCTTCTCATCATCCAATGTCGGATTGCCATTGGGATAGTTGTTCCAGCAGATGCCGCACTCAGTCACTTCTGCGCCACCGTTGGCATCCACCTTACAAGTGATGCGGAAGGAGGTGCTGTCGTTATTCAATGGATCAATTGCCAAGATTTTCACAGTAGGTGCTTCCGAAAGCGTAGTGAAATCGTATATTTCAGTCAGATAGTCCTCCTTGGCACCATAGTCCACCTCGTAGCGGTAATAGTATTTGGTGCCCGAGCGCAATCCCGTGATATTCACCGAATAGGACTTCCCACTCATTTCGGCCACATACACGTCGGAGCCAAACAGTTGCTCATTAGTCCCTACCCTCACCTTGATGCTATTAATCTTGCCAGAATATTGATATGTGCCAGAAATGGTGGCAGAGTTAGTCTCTACCGTGATTTTTTCCATTTCCTTCACGATTTTGAAGGTTTCCATGTTAGGGTCGGTGTCTTTCTTGCAAGAA